>Ga0209702_10003832_pt1 | contig 23052 bp, 37 predicted proteins | sample FRY01_FD_187210 | JGI IMG/M metagenome (GOLD analysis project Ga0209702, IMG submission 187210) | Freshwater microbial communities from Lake Fryxell liftoff mats and glacier meltwater in Antarctica - FRY-01 (SPAdes) (version 2) | ecosystem: Environmental > Aquatic > Freshwater > Ice > Glacier... | reverse complement strand
TCTAAATCCCTCTCTAATTTTTTAGCATCCATACGGGCTTTTGAGGGGATAGATTCTTCTGCAAGTTTATATTGCTCATTCCAGTATTTCTTCACTGTTCCTTTACCGGATAACCCTGAAAGAAAAAAAGCTCCCATTTTGGCAGCTGCCTGTCCCTTTTCTCCAATTCCTGCTTTTTCAGCACCTTTTGAGGCTAAATTTCCTGCCAGGGCCGTTCCTAAAGAACGTAAAAAAGGAATTTTCCCTTTAATTGGGATAGCAAGTACCGCTGCATCTGCAACTATATTATCAATAAAAGATTCTGTTTCTGATTGAGGAAGAACCTTTTCACCAAAAATGCGGGTTGACAATTCTCTTAAGTCGTCTGAACCTGGTAACCCGGGTTTTTTTATGCCGGATTTTAGAGGGGATAAGCCAATCTTTTCCCTTAGTTTACCTGCCATTTTCTCTAATTGACGAGCCCCTAGTTGGCCTGCTTGAAGAACATCGGAAGGTAACCCTAATACGGACTCTGCTATCCTAGATCCTGTTCTCAACGTGTGTCTCCCTACCTCCGAAATAAAAGACGGGGATGAAAAATCGGTTATTAATTCACCGAACTCTTCGAACTCTGGTCTTGAATTTGGAGAAGCTTTTTCAATAATTTCACCAAACTCTTTCATATTCTATTTTCCTAGTCGATAGCCGGCTTTTTTTGCAGCTTGTACATCTTTTTTCGGGACTGAACGTTGATTGCCTGCCGGGTCGATCATTACAAATGATCCCTTTTTGGAACTTAAAAGTTCAGCGACTCTTTCTTCATAATTTTTTTCAAAATCAGAGGCTTCTTTTTTTAAGTTTTCTCTAATAATCTTCTGGAAATTTCTCGGGATTTCCTTTCCTCGAGAAGTGTATTTTTCTTCGAGATTCTCAGCTAATTCTACTTCTTTTTCTTTTAATCGACTTAACCCCTCAAGACCTTCAAAAATCAGGTCATTTACTTCATTTTTATAGAGAGGACTAATCAAAGCTTTGCTAATTTGTTGTTCTATAAATTGGTTAGGTCTTCCTGCGATAGACGCCAAAGAACTCATTAAAAACTGTTTAGCTGCACTATTAACTGTTTGAGCTGAAGAGGTTTTAAGAACTTCAAGACCTGTCATTTCAGCGACAATATTTTTGTAGGAATTAAAATCTTTGCTATCAATAGCTCCCTTCATCTGAGAAAGGGCTAGTTTTTCTTTTGGCATTTCATCCGCAATCGCTGATATCCTATCTAGGTACTTCTTATTTCTATCAAAAGACCTCTGTTCCTGTTTTTCAACGCGTGCAACTTTTTCTTTTGGAGTTCTTCCAATTCCAATTTCCTCTTCAAAAAAACCTGAGTCCTTATCTTGATTTTCTTCCGAAAACCCGTTACTTCTTTGCCTGATATCTAAAAGCGTTTTTAATACCTCGGTTTGACCCCCAGTTGTTGCCGCAGCAGCAAGTTTAGCTAAATCCTGAGGGTATCCCTGACGCATAAATGTATTTTCAGTCTGAGCTAATTGTTGGGCTTTATGAAATTCACCAAGAGCGTTTTGTATTCCTCCACCAACTCCCTGTCCTAATTGTTGACCTAGTTGGGATCCAAAAGAGGGGTTTTCTTCTAAAATTTGAAATTGAGGCATTAAATTCCTTCTCCATTATTTTGACCTTTTTCTCCAAGAAGTGAAAGAAGAGAAAAGAATTCTTTTAATTTTGAAAACCCTCCAGTGGCTGCGTTAGCTCCCAAACTTCCCAATCCTTGTCCTAAACCTCCCCCAAGTCCTATCAAAGCCCCCTGCCACCAAGGCTTTTCTTTTTTGGTAAGTCCTTCGGTATTTAATCCTAATAACTGCATAAGTTGTTGCATGGAGTTTTGTTCTCGATTTTCTCCCAAAGAGGCTAGATTTTCGGAAAGACCCGCCCCTGCGGCCCCTAAAGACTGCCTAAATGCATTGGAGCTTTGCGCCCCTTCGCCCATTCCCGAAAACCTCTCGGCAATTCCAGGAATAGTTTTCTCATTAAATTGTCGTAGATATGGAGCTTCAAAATTAGCTCGATCTTGTCCTCCTAATTGACCCATTAAACGGGATTGAAGGGTATTAAATATATCGGACTGTTGGGGTGAAAGAGTTGAAAATCTTTCGTAACCTCTAGGTGTCATGCTCATGGGTGGTCTCCTTTTTTCTTATAGTATCAAATAATTATTTTAGTGGAAAAGGGAAAGATAGGTTTAATTCTTTAAATATTCCAGGATAACAATCCCACTCGCGATATTCGAAGCTGTAGCTCCATTAATTATCCTAAAATTTGTGTCATCCGCGTCTATTTGTATTTGGTCCGTTATGAGTGTAGCGCTAGCATAAGGGATAGGTACTTTATTAAACGTTCCCGCTGCCGTAATCGCTGTGCCCGAGATCCTAGTAAAAGTAAGAGTTGAGAACCCCGTGATCCCATGTGCAGTCGTAAGTGTGGCTCCCGCTGCTATAGCCCCTATTACATAAAGTCTTCTGTAGGTTAGTCGCTTTTGTTGGGCATTCGTTGGATTGAAAAACTGCTGCCCTGTTATTGCTTCAACAGTTTCATAGACTCCAATTTCTCTTTGGTTCACTGCAATAGCTACGTTGGTGTAAATATCGTTATGAACAATGAGCCTTTGAACTTCATCCTCGGGAAATACCTGAGACGTAGGAAGAAAAGGAGATAAAGAATTGGAGGGGAGAAACGTCATTGGATAAGCCTGACGTTATCGCTGACATATAATACGTTTGCATGAAGCACAAAATCCGCGCTATTGATTGCTTCATCATACATCTGCGTATCGTCAAAGTTAATTTGGTACTGGAAGTTTTGCACGATCGTATTGAAAAAGATTCGGTGCCATATTTTTTTCTGGTATTGTTGGAAGGGGATTTGAGTAGTATTTTCGGGTCTTGTTAAAATGATGTTATCCCCTAAAAGTCCTTCATTTTGCACACTGTTTGGATCATTAATAGCCAAAGAATCATTTTCGTTAACATAGAGATTTAAGGTCACTTCCCCTTCGCTCGTTTTATCTAAAAAGAAATCCATGTAACCCAATTTCACCTGGGCTCCTTGATCATAAAAGGGAGAAAAAACCTTACTAGATATATCCATGTTTTGGAGGATAGTGATTTCCCCTCCTCCTAAATAATCTGAACCTTCTATCGGATCTCCATCTGCATCAAATCCAGTAAATGTGTCTACACCAGTTACCGTGATTTTGAAGACAATATCGGTAGAAATCCCTGTTCCGAGAGCTCCAGTTATTTTAAGAAATGTCCCATCTTGGAGATTATGACTAGGCGACGTAACGACTCCAGCTGCGATATCTGTAACAAAAAGAGAGGGGGCATTTGCTACTTGTTGCTGGACTAAAAGAGTGTATCCTTGCTGATTTCCTGCAATAACGTCAGGATACTGGGATTGGGTAATCCCTGAATTCCATGCCACATCCCAGTCAGCCCAACTAGCATAAGGGAGAGTCGCCCAAGTAGTATCTCCTGCCTTCTGAAAATATCCAAAGCATGTAAATGAATCGTTAAATATTGCCCATGTTTTATTGATGTAATTAAATACCAACGTTTTGTTGGGGAATTCAGGATCTTGAGCTGAATTTGGGTACGTCCAATATACGAGCTGGTTTGAAAAATCTCTTATCCCATAAACCCTTTTTATGCCTTCTTGATCGTTATTAAATTGGAAAACAATATCGGGAATTTTTTCGTCTATCCTTCGTACATTTACACTATCATCCACCGTTATTCCATAGTTACCGATTGCAAAAACCCCTTGGTCAAAAGGGACAATGGAGAAGGTAGATTCGCATCCTAACTCTGTATTTATTTTCTGAAAAACAAAAGGTAGGAACTCGTTTCCTGTGTAGACTATTTTCCAGGAGGAGCGTTCACATTTTACAAGGAGAACATCCCGCATAAAAAATACGGAAATGATATGTTCATTTGTTGGGATGTCAATCATCCCCCCTCTACCTATTACGTCCTCTAGCCAACCATTAGTCTGATCGGTAGGATCCCCATTTTGAGAAAATCGAAGCCTTTGAGGGAAATTCGTGCTGGTTCCTAGGGTAGCTCCTTCATAAGTATTGAAAGCTAAAAGTCGATTTTTATATGGGATTAATATACGTGCTTGCTGAAGAAGAGTCGCTCCGGTAATTATCGGAGCAAATGTAGTCCAGTCGGTGCTATCATAATAACGGATAGGGTCTGGAGAAGCACCTACGTTAAAATTTGTCGTCCAAAAAAGGTTGCCATTAGCGTTATTCCAATAATTCGTTGACCAAAAAAAGTCGGAGTTTGTTCCCTGCCAAATTGTTGGAGTTGCTGCTGTAATTCCTCCCATTCCGTACCTGCGAATCTATAGGCATAAATAGTGTCAAAAGCAATTGTTTGCTCATCATTAAACGCAGGGATTTCTCGAGTTGGTAGTCCCATAACTGGAAGAGCTGGGTAATAACAAAAGGTAATATCTACGTTGGTAGCCATTCCTAGAGGGGGCACAAAGGTTAGATCTAGCTCTCCGGTAACGTAATTTATTGTCCCCGAACCTCCCATATCTCCCGATAGGGATCCATCAGCATTGTCAGCGAATGTTTCTGCTCCAACTACAACTTCAAGAGAACCCAACTCAATTTCTGCATATGGCTCATCAGTTCTTAATCCTACGGCTGCATCTGCCAAAATATCTGCGTTAGAATATGAAGCTCCATTAGCCTGAGCTGTAAGTGTTATCGCCGATGTAATACATCGTCTAAGTCGCCCTTGTTTGAAAAAACCTTGTCGACGTTTAATTTTACCACGAAAGGCATACGCATCTTCTAAAATAGGGAAAGCTTTTTCAGGGATTAAAAAAGGCTCATAATAGGTGGTTAACCCGGACGCGTCCTCATATCCTGAAATATAGAAGGGTTTATAGGACATTAATTACCTATAGCGAACCATTTAATCGGAACGCCACCTGCCGCAGTTGTTCTAAACACAAACCCAGTTACGGTGTAACCATTAGTACCAACAGGGCTTACGGTTGATCCAATATCTATCGTAACCTGGACATTTACACATGCTGTAGGGAATGCACTTCCAAAATTAATAGTAGCTCCGTTTACGGCTGCGGCAGACAATCCCCACTGAAGGATGGTACCCCCAGGAAGAAAACTTAACCCACTTGAAGCCCCTGATGAAATAGTTTTAATTGTGTTAGTGAGCTGGATATCGGATCCGGCTGCTGCAAGGTTTTCTTTTTGGATAAACAACTCAGTATTGGAGCCTAATCCACCGTAACTTACTTCTTTCGAATATACAGCCATTTCATTGGTTGCTGTACCTGGTGAAGCTGCCTGTTCTCGGTAGGTACTTTTATTATGCTTCCCTCTAATAGTGGTATCCGCATCCGTGTACTTGACATGGTCAATCCCAAAAACCGTATCTAATTGGCTATTGTTTATACGCATCAATGCTTGGGATTGAGAAGGGATATCCGTAGGACGAGGAATATCATTAGAAAATGTCATTATGGCCTCAAAAAATGTTTAATACTTTTCCTTTTATATAACACGAGCTACAATAGTTGGAAAGGTGGGAAAATGAACTTAGAAAAAAGACTGAAAATCTGGGTTTTTTTAATAACCGGTTTGATTATTTTAAATACCGCGGTTATGGTTTTCTTGATATCAATAGCCTTAGATATTGAAGAAAGAAACGAAAGCATAGAACAAAATAAAGAAGACTCGCCATACTACGACCAATCCTAGGAATTACCAAAAGAATTCCCAAAACTGTATTGCCCAGAACCATTGAGCTGCTCTGTATAGATAGTAGAGGTTCGCTCGCTGGTTTGTTGAACGATGGTTCTTCTTAGGCATAGGCGCATTTGCTCATCTAAAAGAGGTTGAAACTTTGAAAGACTATCGAAATCTGCATTATCTGCGAAAATTTTCTGGGAAGCGCCGTAAGCAAGCATTTGCCACCATTCTGACAACTGGGGGTCACTCGTACTGTCTGCCAATGCTGTGGGATATTTATATACCTCGAAAGAAACCGTGTAAGCCTGATCCGGAATCGGGTAAAGCATAAACTGATCCTGGAAAAATGCAACCGATTGTGGTCTCGATGCTACATATGGTATGTACTGGACGTTGATCGCATTTCCTGAAGGTATAGCGGAACTAAAATTGGTGATCGTAATGGCTCCAGTGATGTAGTTGATTGTCCCCCTAGCTCCTGCTGGATCTGTTGATGTGTCATCGGGGTCAAAGAGATTTCCCTGTCCGTCATCTACTAGAGTTATAGAAGGAGCAATACCTGATGTGGCATCGGGAGTTCCTATAGCTGAAACGATGACATTCCAATTGAGAGTTGAGGCTGCCACGTCTTGGCCAGCAATGGTGCTATCACTGTAAGCGCCTGGGGGATTCTGCTTGAAACCTGGGACGATGGGCAAGTTCGTTAGCGTCTGTCCTGTATATGTTCCCCCGCTTCCATCGGTTCCATCTCCAGTATAAATGGATTGCTGTAGAAAGTTGAGCTCTGGATTCGTTCGAAAGAAGTTTTGCCTAGACTGCGTCATGTATGATTGATACCCAGCAATGAAAACAGGAGGCATGTTGGTTAGGTAGGTGTTTCTAGGAAAATCATAGACAGGGATATTGGCCGAGGTAGTGAACTGGAAGTTTACCCTGAGAGACTCAAGCCTTATATGCTCGGGCATATCGAAGCGATAAAAGGTGTTGATGTAGATATCAATTTCTGAATCGGAAATCTGAGCAGACGAGGGCCTTCCAGTGATTCTTCTCACTTTTGAGCGAATTTGAGAAAGGTTGGAAGGAAAAGACATTATATGGTACTCCTTTGGTTCCTTTTATCATTAAAAAAATTATTTAACAATAGGAGTAGAGATGGAAATTAAAGAAAAAAAGAATGTCGCCCGTTTTTATGAAGCTAAGGAACACCATCCGGATCCGCATGAAGCAGTGATTGGATGGTCTTCTTATTCGGAGTCATATCACATTTGTAAATTTGATCCTTGCGTAGGATGGACTCTATTAAGACCCTACCATTGGGGGGCGAATACCCAGTTAGGGCATATTTCTCATTGGATTCCTCTGCCATTCGACCTGCCATTTCCCCTTACCCCTGAGGAAAGTGAAGACGTTATCGAGTAAATAAATTTTACTGCTCCGGTATGATATTATCGTTGTTTGTGACGGCTTGTGTTAAGCTAGATGCGACTTCGGCAAGTGGTATGACCTGTGGGACCTGAGAAGAGCCTACAGGGCTGAAAGAATCGAAATTTGTTGTGTCAACCCCTATAGAGAAACTTGTGTCGTCTATTTTAGTGACCTTAACTATTTCTCCATTCAAAAGGTTCATTCCAACGTCTAAAGGAAAATAGAAACGGACACAAAGGCCCGTTTCATATCCATGATCCTGTGTCGTTGTTACTACCGCAGGGTCTGCGTTTGTAATGGCTGAGACCTGTTGACGGTTAGGAACAAAAAAGTTAGCTATGCTACTCACGCTGCTCCAGTACCAAACTCAAGAGACTCAAATCCGAAACGCTGCACACGCTTAGCAATTCCAGTATTGGGGACTGGCACACCCTGGCCATCCAGCTCATTCCCTGGAAGATCTTTACCTGCCTCCCATTTGAATCCATGAACAGCGTAAGAGCACGATCCGATTCTTCCATTTAACTCCTTAGCGGTTACATCAATCCCATTAAGATGCCGAGCTACCCATAGAGGGACCTCATAGGTTTCACCATCTTGGAATGTTTTTTTATAGACTGGTTGATTAGGAAACTTGGAGCAACATAGGGGAAGGGGTCCGCCTGGGCTCTCATAGTTCTTAAATCTTCCTTTTACGAGCTTGGACTCTTCTTCCATGATTTTCTTAAGTTCTGGGCTAACGGGAGCTCCCGAGCCTCTTTTCATAAAGTCTTTGGCAGCTGGCTGCGCTTGAATAATTTTTGTTGTTGTCATAATTCCTCATAATAAAATATTTACTTTACATTTCAAACAAAAAAAGGGGGCAAGAGAAATCCCCCACCCCCAATTTGTTATACGGATAGCCCTTTTTGAGCGATCCACTGATATTCAGATCCAGATGTCTGAACGCTGGTTCCTACAACAACACCAGAGAATGCTTGGTTAACCGTCGCATCTCCAAGGCTGTTAGCATAGGTTGCATTCGCTGTTTCACCGACTGGAACAACTTGAGCAAAGCTTACGCCAGCAGCTGCCTGAGCAGAAGTGGGGAAAGCAAATGCTGTAAACGCAGAACTATCGATATCGACAGTAATAGTGTTTGTTGTACCAGAAGTGACGGCAGTAATGTTACCGATGAGACCATCCAATTGAGTCATTCCAAATTCATCAGGGATGACGAATCTTACAGCTTGTCCAGCAGTAAATCCGTGAGTCACTGACATTGTAATGACAGCACTAGAAGCAGCAGTGATGCCAGTGATGTAACGGCTTTTTGGGTAAAATCTAGAATCAGCATTGATGACTCTATAAGTTCCCGCGGTTGCATCAGCAGCAAAGCCACTGTTATCTAAATACTTTAATTGAAAGGATGTACTCCCTACAATAGTACCGATTGTAAAGTCCATACTGGAGACTTGAAGCATCCCAGTAGTTCCAAACAAACGTACCACAGTAGAGCCCGCGATAAGTCCTGTAGTTGTCCCAGTAGAGGCGACAGCAGGCGCAGCGCGGTTAATTTCAGTACCATTAAGAGCAACAGACGCGCCGTTGTTCAATAATGCACTGTCGGAAACGAATGTGAAACCATTGCTAGCTACCATTGTAGGTATAGCGATAGTTGCAGCTCCTGAGGTTTTGGCTTGGTATTCGCCGTAACCAGCAGGAAGATCAGAATACCCGAAGGCTTTCATCACGTTCGTATTAGCAGCAGCAGAACCCCAATCTGTAAGATTGACGAGTTCTACTTTAGTGAATCCAGATGGAATACTGAGATTCTTTGCAAGTCCGTCAGAGGTAAAAGTACCTGTGACACATGCGTTAATTGGTGTACTCATGTTTGCCTCCTTATGCTAGCGTACAACGCAGGTTAAAGACCCACTGGTCGTTTAAGATACGCGGTACTTCCGCAAATTTGTAACCGACAGACGCGTTGAGAGCGAGTGGCCCATCATAGATAGGCGGACGGTAAATAAATTGCGAACTATAGCCATCTTGTTCGATGGCAGCAAAGGACTCACGCCCACAACAGAATACGTTGTAGACAGTAGCACCTAGTAACGATGCGTTCGGAGTTGTCGAGCCTATGCTGGACAAGAGGAAACGCATATTCCCAACAGACCCTTCTTCGGGCATTAATGTTGAGTTTTGATTCGGCATTCTATTACTTTCGGCTTCTACACCTACTGACCTAGACTACAAACATCTAGGCGGGAAAGACTCTTCGATCTCTCCTCTGCATCTTTCAAAGCAGTTTAGACTATGGCATACCGAAGAATTAATCCTCGGTCCCTCGAATTTAGTCGTTGCGGGTAATTGCTATGTTTGATAAAATGTAACTTACCAAACCAAGGAGTTATATGGAATACTTTGCAGGACTTTTTGATGCTGAAGGTTATGTCACTCTTGGAAAAGAAGGTCGATTTCAAATAGGAATGGAAATATCCAATGAAATTATCCCTGCTCTTTTTCAACAACAGTTCGGAGGAAACGTTTACAATAGACAAAGAAAAGACAGAAAAAAGACATGGACTTGGATTATTTCCACCAATCTTCCTCAAGCAAGGGAGTTTATTTCCCTCGTTTCGCCTCACTCTATTATTAAACGCACCCAACTTCTGCGACTTAGCGACTACCTGTCTCAAAGCAGAACATTTAGAAAAGAAATCCGCGACGATATTAGTCATCAAATTTCTAAACTTAAAATACCGCTTCCAATCACTAAAGAAATTATAAAAAACAGATCTCCTAAAACAGCAACTCAATCCTTTTGGAAATGGCTTGCGGGTTTTTTTGATGGGGATGGCAATTTTTGCGTTTACGAATATAAAGGAAAATTGAGTCCAATATTTGATTCTTGGATATCTATTTTCAATACTCATCCCGATCCTATTTCTTTCGTTAATGATCACTTTCTCGGAAGTATTTCTTCCTACAAAGGGACAAAATTCCCCATTTGGAAATGGGTTTGCAATCAAAAAAATTCCCAAATCGTTTGTGAATGTGTTCTCCCCTTTCTTAAAATAAAAAGAGGCCAATGCATTCTTGTCTTGGAATTTTTGGCTATTAAAAAAACAAAGACTCGAGAAAGTTCTTACTCCTTTGAGCAGATCAATCGCATTAGAGACATTATCAAACAAATTAAGCATTTAAACTCACTTTAACAATCTTCCCTCAAGTTGCCTTAGGCTATGCAGCCCTTAGGTTTTCTTGAAAATTATCGAAGGTTTTAGAACTACACAAATTTTTATAGTTCCACTTTTGTATAAAGCCCGATACGTTCTGCAATTGGCTAATTAGATCTGTGTGACCTAATGCAAAATATGCATCACGAACTGGAGCTGTCCCACGCTCTGTTACTTTTTTGACCAACTATCAGGAATTACCTTATAGTTGGCGGGGAAACCTCTTCGGATCTCCCTCTCTATGTTTCCATAGAGGTCAGACTATCACATCCTCTTTCCATCATCCCAATTGTATTATCACTAATAGCTATGAGAATCCTGTCAAAGGTCTCAGGGTTTAGTCGTTCAGGCTGAATATCTATTGTTAAAGGTCTACAAATATGATTTAAGATAAAATTATTTATTTTAACCAATTTTCTGTGGCATTTTTTACAATTCATAATCTTGCCCCCTGTTGTCCTTCTACATTATGCAGCTAGGAGTTCCAAGTCAATTACCCAAGATTTATACAGGTCTGGTTCGTTAAACCTGTCTTCACCTTCTACGCCAGAAAGGAACGAATAAGCGTTATTTCCACGCAGGGTCGTAATGACCGTGAAAATATCCGCGTTCGTGATCTCTGTCGGGTTGTCCCCGTTGGTACCGCTTACGCAGTTTATAAATGAGGCAGTAGATGCGAGCATATCTCTCATCAACTGATCCTCTGTTTGTCTCAACGAGACGCCCAATCTTTGAGCTGCTTCGTTCAGGACTGGGTCCTGATTTTGCAACGTAACTTGCTCATTTAGAAGTATATACGTGCCATAAAAATCCATTTTTGCATCAATATTCAAAGCAGTTAACTGCTGTGGTGGAGGAGTTACCCCACTATTCCCTAGAGGTACCGGTGCGGTAGCTAGAGGGTTATATCGTCTCATTCTCAGCGTAGTTCCACCGTTTCTTGGCATGGCCTTCAGATCAGCTGGGATCTTGTGGATCATGTAAGGAACTGGTACAGAGAGCAGCTTAAAGCTAAAGCTCTGCTGAACTGGTGCTGGAAGGACTGAAGAAGTCGTAATAGACATCGTCATTTTCCTTGGTTAATAATGTTTAACCAGAAAATGCTTAGCCGGCTCTTTTCGCAGCCTGCATCTCTTTCCAGAGCTGATCTTTCAACTCTTTCGTGAGACCGTTTTCGAATAGATGGGCGTTGCCTATAGCTGAATTTTTGGTGACAGCATTTGCCGATAATGGCTTTTGTGAATTCTCCGCTGCCTTCTTTCTTTCGAGGGCATTTGGATCACTTTGTTTCGCTGTGAAACCTTTCAACATCTCATAGGCTGCTTCGGCTTGATCGAATGGATCATCCTGCATTTTTCCCAAGGCTTTCGCAAGTGCTGGTCGTGTTTTAATCAAAAGCCCTATATTTTCTTTTGACGTTACTTCCTTGTAGTCGGGATATTTGAGGGCCATACGATCTTCCATTGAAGACACTTCTCTACGCTGCATTTCAGACTTCATGCTTTTGATCTCTTTCTTGAGATCCTTAAGGTATTTACCTTCTACTAAGTCATCATCTGCAAAGGTGTAGTCGTCTTCTTCAACAGGAGGTTTTTTGAGTTGGGCTATTTCCCTTCTCAACTCTTCCCTTTCTTCCCGATCTCTTTCTTGCTGCCGTCTCATTTCAGCGAAGTTATACTCAGCATCGTTGCGCTTTTGATGCTTAGCTTCCTGCGCTTCTTGTGAGACGTCGTTGTGCTCTGTTGATTGGTCGGTCTGAGCGGTGACCTCTTGAGTTTCCTCTACGCTCTCGTTTACTTCTTCTGACATACGCACTCCTTGGGTGGCGAGACCCGTTACGCCTATAAGTTCAGAATACAGAGGGATTGACGCACCCGAACGTTTCTGTATTCAATTAATTCTTTGATAGCTAGTAGTAGGGGATATTGTCAAATCTTTTCTTTACTATTGACAAAGTTGAAGAAATTCATAGATATTATGTGTTTTTCTAACCCAAGGAAGAATATGAAGAAACTCTTAGCACCAGTACTACTAACAGCCTGTGGCTTTGCTCAGGACAAAGGGATTGAGATCACTAATGTCCATCCTACATTCAGAACACACGAACATTGCCTATCGGCAAAGGGTATCTATAGAATTCATAAAGAAGACGGATACTCCTACAATACATTTGGGGGAGGGTATGAGTACTTCCTAAAGCGGCCTCAAGGGATAAACTTGAAATTTTCTGGGTTAACCAATGCTAAGGGTTCTAGTTTACTCGTTGAGTCCGAAAGTTCGGTGATTTTTAGATCTCCGCTCGACAATGTGCATACCCTTTACCCCCTTTTAACTACACGGGTCTCTACCCATAAAGTAGATGCGATAGACCTTAAAGATGTGTATATCAACAAGACCACCTTCTTTGCTGGTATGGGCTATGAAGCAACGCTTCATCCTTTACTAGTGGCTCATATCGAAGTCCTTGGATTCCAAGACATCAACAACTCACTAGTTTTTTCTGAGAAAGGGAACTTCTGGGGGAAGGGGTTTTATAATCCGTACGGAGTGAAAGGAAAGATAGGGATTGCCTCGAACTGGCAAAACAAAGTAATCGTAGACCTTGAGGCAAGTTATGCCCAAACAATCAAAAGATGTTACCGACAATTCGGCCTTGAATTAGCCTTTAAATGGAGCTTTTAATGAAAAAAATCTTACTTTTAACGTTTGTGTCAGTTTGTTCTCTAGGGTTTAGCTTCGATAGATTCCAGACGGAAGGTGAGCTTACTCAAGAGAAATTTGATGCAATGGTTTTACTTTTGGAGAACATCAATGACAAACTTAGAATCCAAAACAGAAACGGTGAGCTATTACTTGAATCTCTTAGAGGAATTAATAGCGTGGCACAAGACTATAGAGTGGAAATTCGAAAGTAACCCAGAGACTAGCTAGCTGCTAGTTCTTGATACCCTTTGGTTGCTTCTTTTACCCACTCCACCAAATCCCTGTCGTAAAGATGGGGATTTTTTTTAATCGTTTTACAATCCTGCCATCCTGGTACAGTCCACACAAGCTTAACAAGGCCTGCTACCTTGTCTACCTCATAAAGAGTCTTGGCCGAGTTAGGATGTGACTCCATTACCTCTTTAGGGGTCCATTTACGGTCTTTGAAGCACATAGCCTTCTGGAGCATCGTATTTTGGATTGTGTGCTCTGTAAGGGCCTTCTTAAAGAGATGTAGAATAAAGAACTTCCCGTCATACTTCTTGCATCCTTCCTCGGCTGCTTCCTGTATATAGGCAGCTATTCCTTTGCCCATCTCATCTAGAATCTCTTCAGCGGTGTAGTCAGGTTGATCCTTAGACATAATGTCATAGGCAGCCTGACCAACACGAGAGCCCGTGGAACCGAAACGGTCATAGGTATAAGAAGCGTCTTTTACCAAAACCACCATCCCTCTGTTTTAGGCTCTACCGCTTCAATCTCTTGAACGATCTCCTGTGCCTGAACCGAAATAGGGGCTCTAACTGGGGTTTCTACGACTTTAGACTTTTTAGAAAGAAGGTGTTCCCTTGAAAATCTTTCATCTTTTGAGTGAGATGCACATCCGCATATTACCATCACGAGAACTAGAAATATTATCTTGTCCATTTATTTACCCTTTCCCAAACTGGGATATTTTCTTTTTACAGCTGCCTTTATACCTGCAGGATTAGGAGCATTATGTGCTAATTTAAGAGCCGATTTTGCTCTTTTCTCAGTATTTATAGGAAAAGATCCCTTAGGGGCTCCTCCAGAAGTCCCAGCCATATCCTTAGACGAAACGTTTTTGTATTTGCCTACATTTGATCCTCCAGGCTTCTTATGAGCCTTGCGGACCTTTTCGGCTGATTCCTCTTTACCCTTGGCAATTACTATTTTCTTAGCCACTAATCACACCCTTTTTTAATGCACTTTTTCTTAGCCATTTTTTTAGCGACTAATTTTTTCTCTTCACCCATATGTTTTTTTAGCTGCTCAGGGGAATATTTAGCATATTCTTTCATATGGTCTTTGCTCATGCCTGATGCTTTAGTCTTTTTTTTCATCGTTACCTTGTTGGATAATTAGGAGGATTTTTTACCTTTTCAATCCCTTTATCTTTGGGGACAGTAATACCCTTATTTTTTAGGACTTCTTTCGCTACTTTTTGGGGTTTCCCAGGAGGTCGCAGCATTACCATTATTCTGCCCTTTCATTCTCATAGATTCCTGAAACCTCTTCAACATCGCAGGTAAAGCTATTGATATTCCCGCCACGATAGGAGGGATTATCTTTGAATTTCAGGAACTTTGCCTCAGGGGGCATATTGGCGAAACTCCCCTCTCCCATCGTCTTTTTCGGACATTTAGGAAGTGAGAAATTGTAGTTAATGTTTTTGCCTTTTTTTTCGGCAGCCATAAAGACCTACTTTTGGTTAGAGACGTTACGATTACGTTTTTCAGCATTCATGCCTTGAACATCATCAATATCGCTCATTGAGTCATCTACTTCCCCTGATCTGCCCATTCTGGACTTTGGGTAATCTTTCATCATTACTTCTTTAGGCATACCAGCGTGATCGCCTTTGCCAATACTCTCATCGTGGCCTTCTACAAAGCCTCTTCCATCGCGTGCCATTTAAATTCTCCTATGGTTTTGCGTATTTTTCTTTAACATACACGAATAACTTTTTCTTTAAAATTATTTATGCTACCTTTTTCGTTTTTTGGCGAACTGGCCTGCTCGGTTTCTGGGGCGTTCCAAGCTCTTTCTTTGCGCCTTGCTCAGCGGTCTCCGCTTGATCTCCCTGGATGAGCTTAAGGATGCCGATGGTTTGCTCGAGGTGTGTAAGATCCATGCCAGAAAGCTCTTTAACCGCTTTAACACGGTCGAGTGAACCAAGGTCGCGGTCTTTTTGAGCTTCGGCGATCCTTTCGATTGCAAGGGCACGATTTTCTTCGATCCTAGACGCCCTTTCGTAGCCGAGGCCTTGGTTTGCCATCGCTCGGGACTTAAGGTCCTCGATTTGTGCTTTGAGGACTTCGATTTGAATCTGCTGCTGTTGCTGCTGTTGCTGGGCTTGCTGCTGTTCCTGCTGCTGTAAGGCATCGGTAAGCTCCTTTTTATTTTGTAAGGTTGAAGACTCCACTAAAAGGTTCATCGGAACAGGTATCCCCATTTCTTTCATGTAGAGAAGTTGTTTAAATTGGTATTGTTTCTGAGTGGTTGTGTTGAGTCCTTCTTCGATGACAGAGTCATATTTTCCAAAGGCTCTGTTGTAAAACTGGTCTGTAGGTTGCTCATTGATGATTCTCTGCACTTTCCCCGGAGTCCAGTTGCTTTGGACGATATCGAGCATAATATTACCGAGGAGCTTCTGAGAGTTATCGAGCTGATCGAATAGGATCTGGAGAGTAGTAAGACCAGCGCCTTGTCGTAACATGGAAAGGATGCCCGCCTTATCATCATCGGCAGACCCGAGAAGCTCTTCGTTTACCCCTGAGATCTCACTGATCTCTTTTCCCAGGATCTCGGAGAGCTGTATCATCGAAGGGGGTATTTGAGGAGCGATAATCGGCTCTACATCGGTCATGAGAGCTTCAGCCTTTAAGGCTATTCCTTTACCCTGACCCTGTAGGAATACATCTTTAGGGTTAACAAGTGAGTTCTCTTTGTACTTGTATCCAGAATTAATTTGAGACTCGAGGATATCTAGCTCGATGATCTTACGTCTATTGTAGAGGTACTGAGCGTCTCTAAGGCCCCTTACGATCCCTTGAATCCGCCATGGGAACTCAGGCATTTCAGGCTGGTAGTATCCCCACACGGGAACGAATGGATATTTATCCGTACCAAGAGGATTAGGCCCGTTGTACATCACCTTTCCCTGAAGAACGATAGCGAGCTTAACAGTGGGGATAGTCGTCTTTGAGGTAATGATCTGTGGGAACATCCTTTGGAACTCAACTAGATCTTCGTCACTTCCCTGCCACTCTTTTACCTCACCGGACTGAGTGTCTATGAGGAGCTGCTGGGAACGAGTATCGGCATACCAAAACTCATCGTAGATAAGAAGATCCTGCATGCCATAGTTAAACGCCTCGGGCATAAACTGGAACTTACCATCTCTATTCGCTCCGCTTCCCTTGTAACCTTTTATCTCATCGGCTCTTCCAGGGAGGAGTTGCATAGCCTGAGTTCGAGAGACGTACTTACGGGTCCATAGATTATTGCAATCCGAAAGGTCCATCTTCTTAAAGTATGGATCAATAAGGTAAGAATTGTAGCTACAGTTATCGACTCGAATATCCCCGTTAACAGGATCGTTTCGATAATCTACCCACACGCTAAGCAGATTCATACCTGTTGTGATCGCCCCGTCAAACGCATCGGAGATCGTATTTAGAACTCCCCCGTTCCCGTTAATATGGTACATGATCTTTGAGAACTGATCCGCCGTCTCCTGGTCGCTACCCTCAATCGGCTGGACTATCGTAGACTTCCTGTGCTGGCGCTGATGGCCTGTCACCATGTTTACAATGCGTCTAATGCGGTTGAAGTTGAACTGCCTACGTCTAAAAGCTGGGAGGTTACCATATATATCATTCCAAAGGGTCTGATCTCCAGCCTTGAAACGACAGTCGATATTAGCCTCGCTCCAAAAGCTCTGATTAATTGTAATATTCCTAGCGTAAGTGTGTTCCATCAACTTGACGATACCGGAATCATCATCTACATAAAATCCGTCATCTAAATTGGGGAAGAGGGTCATTGATGCCTTTTTGAGTGTTCAAATATTTTCTTTACAATACATAAGAATTCTTTTTCTATCAAAAAAAATGAGCAATTCCCTCTTTTCTTTAATGAAGCCTTTAATTATTCTTTTTCACACAAGGCGGTGGAAATATGTTTCAACAAGATTTATTTAATAAAAGTAGCGAAGATTATCTTTACTCGGAGCTCAACAAAACTCAAAACTCGATGGAGCGTCAATTTAGAGCTGTATTTGCACTACTCACTGAGCTCCAGAAGAAATATAACGCCCTGAAGGGTTGCGAAAATAAGGGGGGGTAAGGTGCAAATTAGTGTTCATGGGGATAACAAATATTTCATTACAGTAGTCCAAAACTCAGAGGATGAAGCCATAATCACAATTCATCCCACTAAACTTTTAAAAGATCTTCTTGAATATGTTGAAAACCAAGCGAGTAAAAATGCTTTGTGATGACTGCATCACTTTTTTTAGAATTTCTCTTCCAGAAAATACCTTCCAAACGTATGGTTCTGGCCTATGTCGAGGATGCTTCAAAAAATCTCACGTCACAAATCCAGATTATCAACTGACGATAATCAAAGAATCCCCTGCGGACTCTGCGCAGATTGCTATACAGACCAGACAAATTACAGTAGCAAGTTAAAGGGATACTCCTTTAAAATAGGTCGCTGTTTAATTTGTAAAAGGCACGGTTGGGTGCTAAGGAAAAAGCATGTCGATTCCTAGCGATATTGAACTAGCCAAGTGGCTGGCAACTCCTTCCAATGAAGAACCCCCAGGTATAGAAATGTTTCCCATAAAGGATTATAGCGTGAGTAAAAAAAGAGACCTTTTCCCTGATAAGGAACCTGCCAATAGCCTTAAAAGGGAGGGGAGAGCATCTTATGAAGACGAGGAAGAAAAAAAGATCCGAAGGTCCTCCCTCTCAAGCATTAGCGAGGAGAAAGAGAGCAAATGGCAAAAGTATCTAAAGAAAAGCCAAACGAAGTGATCCAATGTGATATGTGCGGTTCTTCAATCATTGAAAATAAATGTGCTTGTGGGCAGTGGAAAAAGACGGATGATCTAGAAGCCGACCCTCTTAAAAAAACACTTGAATTCTTTCATGAAATGAATCGATTCACACTGACAGGAGATACTCCCCACCTAGGTTGTGCATTGGTTCTTTTTAGAGGGGATTACAAGGACTGTAAAGAGGTAGAAAGGTTTATTTTTCAGTTAAAAGGAAGGCCTTTTTATGATAATTGACTCCATCTCAGATCTCCACGGTAACTACCCTCCACTTGAAGGGGGCGACCTTCTCATCCTCGCTGGGGATTACACTAAAAGAGACAAATTATCTGAGTGGAACGAGTTCTATAAATGGCTCGCGGATCAGACTTACAAACTCAAGGTCTACATAGGTGGAAACCACGATAACTTTTTAGAGTCCTGCATCCCGAGTCAAATGGCTAGACAGATAGACCCTGATTACCCTAAGGATATCGAATACCTATGCGACTCTGGTGTTGAGTTCGAAGGCCTCAAGATCTGGGGCTCTCCCTGGATTAGGTCTTTTCCGGACATGAACCGAGCCTGTAAAGCCTTTACAGTTGATACAGAAGAAGAGCTTCAAAAAAAATGGGACCTTATCCCTTCAGATGTAGATATACTCATTACGCACAGTCCCCCTTATGGAGTTCTTGATACAACGATAAGAAAAGAGTGTGTGGGTTCTAAATCCCTCCAGATGGAGTTATTTCGCCGTTTAGAGACAAAACTTTTTGTATGTGGTCATATCCATGAGTCCTACGGAATAGAGCCTCCTGGGGGCTTTATAAAAAGAGCAGTGAATGCGTCTCATGTGAACGAAAACTATGAGCCAGTAAATAAACCGATTAGGATTATTCTATGAACCCCTGGTCATGCAAAAAGTGTAAAAAAGAATTCAGTAGAGATGATCTTACCGAACTATTCGGATGGGGTTATAGCGTGTGCACTCCATGCATTAACGAATGGCTTAAACTGGAGGAAACAGAGGTAAACCTACAGGGGAAAATGAACTGGATTAGCGTTAAAGACAGACTCCCTCCTAAAGAAGGAAAAATCTATTTAGCCGTAAGTTCCGAAAGAGGTATAGGAACAATTCAATGGGTGTCTGGTGGAAAGTATTGGTCTTTTCGCGCAGATTCCTATTATGGTAATCTAGAAGAAGTTACTCACTGGATGCCTTTACCTAACCCCCCTGAGGAAGAATGAGCACAAAAGCAATACAAGTCCTTCAACTTTTCTATGCCGAAGAACTAAGAGCTGAGATGTCTGCAAAGTGGGACGACGAAGGCTGGTTAGACGTAAAAAAGGAATCCCCCCCTAAAAACTCACTTGTATACCTGAAACTAAGAGACATGACCATGGTTAAGGCGTTCTACCTTGTTAACCGATGTACCCCCCCCGAAATGAGTTTTTTGGACGCTCCCCATGCTGAAGGGTACTACCCAAAGACGAGCATTATAGCATGGATGCTCACCCCGGAAATAAGAAGAGAGGTAGAATGAAAATCCGCGAGCAAAAGTCAGATGACCACGAGAAGACCGAAAAGGTATATCATCTTATGCAAAAACTGTTTAACAAATATAACCATGAGATTGAATCTGCCCTTTGGATTGGTCCAATGATTGCCATCATGGCAGACTTCTATGAGAGAATTGGTCTTACGTTTGAACAGTTTAAAGAATCCATTAACGAAGCGACGGACCACTATAAATACTAATACATCCCAAAGTCTCCATCCTGGAAGAACCTCGGAAGATTAGGCCTCCCTCCTCCGAGAGCCTCAGCGTGCATTAGATCAATGTCTTTTGCTGAAAGAGTGCTACCATCTTTTCCGAACAAATGAGTAAATAAGGCATAGCGTATTGCATCGAGACTGTGGTCATTCACCTTCTTAGGCTTATCAACCCCCGTCTTTGAGCTATTCTCATCCCATACATACGACTGGAACTCCTTGATGACATTCGTGCAGCTCTTACAGATCTTAAGCGTACCATTGTTTAGGAGCTTAGAAACAAAGCGGATACCGTCGATGACCTCGTTGTTAGCCTCATAAAGGTTAGTAATACCCTGCTTCTGAAGCTCTACTCGGAACGAGACCGCCGAAGGATCAATATAAATGGCCTTGATCGGATGTCCTTGAAGGAATCTTTGAAGGTCTTCGGCATATTCCGTATCCGTTTTCTGACGTTGGTGCACTCTTGAATCATAAAAGTACTCAGACTCAATCCAAAAATTAGGAAAACGATTAGGGTCATGCCCGATAAGTACAAAAGAGCAAGGGTTAGTTGTACCGTAGTCCACACCAACGATATAACTAGCCGTATAGGTAGGAGCATAATCGATAACATGTAGTTTTTCATCAAAGAAATCATAAACTGAACCTTCCGCTTGTACCCATTTTCCCTCGATAAATCTTTGATACCATAGCCCCTTATATTGACGCTTCAAATATTCTCTGTCATCTTTAGTGAGCTCGGGGTTGTCATTGAGCGTGAACTGCCACGAGGCAACGTCGGGGTTGTCCATCAGATAATCCCGTTTAAGCCAGTGATAGGGAGAATCGGGGTTGGTTGTACCGAAGATCTTAGCCCCTCTCATCGCGCAACGAGAGATAAGCATCTTAAAAACCGACTCGGGGATGATCGTAATCTCATCAACATAGGCCCCAGAGAACGTAGGCCCTCTTATCTTGGCCTCAGCCCTCTCATCGTCAGCCCCCACAATGTGGATCGTCTTGCCAAAGATATGCATCTCACGGTTGCCCTTGTAGTACTTAACGTCTGAGCCTATCATAGCCGTTAGCTCAGGGAGTACGTTACGCTTGAAAGAATCGTATGTTCTGGTGATGAGGACGTATTCACCCTCGGGGCCTTCCTCTAGCTCTGTAAGGAAGCGCCAAAGAGATATGTAGGTCTTGCCAGAGCGAACAGCGCCTTCCCATATATTGATCTTGGCGTTAGACTCTTGAAACGATTTGATTTGAAGGGGGGATGGCTCGCCTTTGGTATTCATAAAGATTTTATATAGGTTAGGAGATAATAAAGTGGAAGATAAAACTATTGATCCTCCCCATGGCTAAAGCCATGGGATTGCGTCGCGAGCTTGTTCAACCCTTAGTCTCACATACAAATGAAAAGAGGGAACTTTTTTAGGGTCCCCTCAAGCTAAACGAAGGTATTGTCATCCCCCAGGAGGGGTTAATTTATTTATATAAAAACTATTTTATTTAATCAAGGAAAGGTTCCAGTAGTTGGTATCTGGTTTCCTGAAACTCTCCAGATCCACAGCTTGAAGTTCCTGGATCTTCTTGTAGTCTACCGATCCTTTCCTTGTCTTTTGCGCTAGGTACACCCCCTCACCATTTGCTGGAACACCATCAGAGAACAAGATAGCTTGGCTCAGTAAGAAGCTCTCTTCCTCTTTGATCTCGTTCTTTTGTACTTCTAGAAAAGCTAACCTATCTTTTATATGAAGCCAGTCCGTGTTCCCTGTCATATCCTTAGCACCTGACTGGACCCTTTCCCAGAACTCCTCCTCTTTGCGGATGAGCTCTTTTACATATTCAGGATCTTTCTCTACCTCTAGGATCTTTCCTTCTATTCCATTGTGGCTGACGTAGTACATCTTATCGTATCCAACAACTTCCATCTGGTGTTGGAGCTGAGGATAGTAATGCTTAGGTACTTCGTCATGGAGATCCCTACAGCTCTTGATCTCAACCAGTACCTTCTCCGCCTCGTTGATTCCATCGGTGGTAGCTCGCATCCAGTTCCTCTCCGGATGCTCATAACACTTCTGAGACTCTAGAAAGATACCAGTCTCACCAACGAAGAACTCGAAGGCGATAGGCTCAATGGCCCTTCCTCTAGCCATAGCTGCGTTATCTTCCTGGTCTCCACCGATTACCTTCTCTTTCCAGAGCTGATTGATAGTCTTGTAAGGGGATACCCCCATAATTGTTGGAGCGTCACTAGCTCCTATTCCCGACTTACGCCACTCCAGCCATGCTTGCTTTTCCATGCTTTACCTCCTTAGCTTTTTGCTGTCTTTTATCTAGTGTGTTCATGACAGTCGCGAACTGCGCTCTACTGATCGTATTCAGGTCGTAGACGTTAAACGTCCTGCGGAAATATTCCACCGCTGTATCTGAATCCTCTAGCTTCTCTAAAGCTCCCATCATCCGATTTTTATCGGCTTCAGCAAGTTCCATCGTAGCTTCTGCGTCGTCATCTGCAGGGCAAACACCAACGATTGCAGCTAAGGCATAGCGTCTAGCATAGGTTATAGCAGCTCCGATAGCCTGAGAGTCTAGCTTCTGTGTGATCACTGGTAGATAGCTCTTAATCCACTGGCCCGAGCTATGAGCTAGTGTAGTCACTAGAATAATCTGAGACTCCTTGTGTTCCATCGTTTGGATAACAGCAAGCCCCTGCTCTGTAAGAGAGTCTTTGCAAGCTACCCATACACTTGTTAAGTCAGCGTAGTCCGACTTGAAGTATGGATTCTTAGAGTCCTGCTTGGCCCCCTTGATTTTTGACTGTGCGATTGATAGAGCTTTCACTAGCTCGTTAATTTGTTCTGATTGATTCATTATCTTACTCCGTAAGGTTGAGTTGGTCTGTATTGTATAGGCACATCAAAGTACTGTGCTGCATTTAAATCTTCATAATCGTAGGTGAGGTACCCATCTAAGAAACGCGGATCTTTCTCTAGAATATCATCGAGCAAAACTTCTGCTTCGTCGTATGAAATATCCTTGTCCTCTGCGATTTCTTCAATGGCCTCTTCGTAACACTGTATCCAATATTCCTTAC
>Ga0209702_10003831_pt1 | contig 23052 bp, 21 predicted proteins | sample FRY01_FD_187210 | JGI IMG/M metagenome (GOLD analysis project Ga0209702, IMG submission 187210) | Freshwater microbial communities from Lake Fryxell liftoff mats and glacier meltwater in Antarctica - FRY-01 (SPAdes) (version 2) | ecosystem: Environmental > Aquatic > Freshwater > Ice > Glacier... | reverse complement strand
TCAGAAAACACTGGAGGGTCGAGAACAACATCCACTGGCTCAAGGACGCCGTCATGAAAGAGGACCGCACTCGACAACGAAACCCCAATGCCGCTCAAGCCCTCGGCTTGCTGCGCACTGCCTTGCTCGCCCCAGTGCGCAAGGCCGGCCACCAGAGCCTCACCCATGCCACCGAGGACTTCGCCGCCAATAAGTGGGCCCCCATCCATATCCTCAACCGTCAGCTCCTGTGCGCCTGATTTCATCCGTCTTTATCAAATGCGGAAACCCTGGACACCCCGACGCCCACGCCGTTGCTCGGTGCACCCACCGGCGCCGCCTCTCTCCGCTCTGCGTCTTGTCCTGCTCTCGGGTCGTTCATCCCCGTCACTCTCCCCAGCCTTCCCGACTCCACTAGACGCGGTTGCTGATGGGCTTACGGTGAACCACACATGCCGGGCCAGCTCGCCAAACTTTACCGTGGGGCGGATCTGCCCCGCCTCATCAAACAACGGCTCGCCGAGCTGGCAGTAACGGAAGCCGCCGCCGAGGCCGGGCACGGCATCGCCTTTGGCATTGGTGTAACCCTCTGCCACCCGCTTCACGCGCTCGGCGGTGATGCCGCTGGCGATGTTCGGCTCCATCTCTACGAGGATGAAGCGGCGGGCTGGGTTTCGCACGGAGGACTCGGAGGTCACGGAGGCTGGTTGGGCTCGCACGGAGGACTCGGAGGTCACGGAGGCTGGTTGGGCTCGCACGGAGGTCTCGGAGGTCACGGAGGCTGGTTGGGCTCGCACGGAGGTCTCGGAGGTCTCGGAGGCTGGTTGGGCTCGCACGGAGGACTCGGAGGTCACGGAGGCTGGTTGGGTTCGCACGGAGGACTCGGAGGTCACGGAGGCTGGTTGGGTTCGCACGGAGGTCTCGGAGGTCACGGAGGGGAGCAGTTCGGGTTCTTCCTCCGTGGCTTCCGTGCTCTCCGTGCGAGCCGTCTCCGCCGCATTCATCTTCAGCACCGCGTGCCCTGTCGTGCCTGAGCCTGCAAAGCTGTCGAGGATGAGATCGCCGGGGTTCGTGGCGATTTGCAGGATGCGTTCGATCAGGCGAGTGGGCTTGGGGGTAAAAAAATCTAAGCTTGATTGGGTCCCGAAGACATCCCTCAATTCCTTCTTCGCTCCGTCAGTATGATCGGCGAATTCATGTGCCCAAATAGTAGGTGGCACAGTGCCTCCACCTCCGCGCAATGAATCACGATACCTTTTGAAAGCAGGCACACCGGATTTGCCTTCTTTTCCTCACCAGATTAGCCCGTCCTTCTCGTGCTGCTCATACACCTCCCGCGAGTATCCCCAGACACGCGTTCTCTTTGGCAAGACTTCGACATCTGTGTTTGGGTTTCTGATTTGATAGAAAAGATTTGGCCGCTCATCCGCAGTCTTGTTGCAGGTATAGTCGCTGACTCGAAAGATGCCTTTGCCATCACTGAATTTGTATTGTTTGTCATTCTCTTCAGTGCGGGGAAGCAGGTTACGTTGAAACTTTTCCGTACGCTGATAGACGACCACATAGTCATGCATCGGCGCTATGGTTTTGTGATCGTTGGACACTGCGTACTTCTTTTGCCAGATGACAGTAGCCACGAAGTTTCCCGCGCCAAAAATCTCATCCATTACATAACGCAGAGCTGAAACCTCATTGTCATCGAGCGACACCCAAATGCTCCCATCCTCCCGCAAGAACTCCTTCAGCAGGGCGAGTCTTGGATACATCATGCAGAGCCAGCGGTCGTGGCGGTCGAGTGTTTCGCCTTCCTTGCCGACGACTTTGCCGAGCCATTGGGTGATGAGCGGGCTTTTGACGTTGTCGTTCTAGACCCAGCCCTCGTTGCCGGTGTTGTAGGGCGGGTCGATGTAGATGCACTTGACTTGGCCGGCGTAGTAGGGCAGGAGGGCCTTCAGTGCCTCCAGATTGTCCCCCTCGACGATGAGATTCCCGCTGCCTGGGTCCCCGCAGCCCCGGTCCGGCACGTCCTTCAGGAGACGGAACTTGACGTCATGATGGTGGTTGATGACGGCCTCCTTGCCGATCCAGTTGAGCGTGGGCATCCGGCAACGTGAAGCACATCCCCGCCGCTGTCGCCCATTTTAGCCATCGTCCGACCACCCTCGCTGCGTAAAAACCGGTGCCACGGGAGCGCTGCAGTCGCCTGCGGCTCGTCGCCCCGCCTCCGTCGCCCCGCCACCCAGCAGCCCGGCAAGCAAACGCCGAGTTGCCCGTGCGCCTGGCAACGACGGACCTCCTGCCTGAAATCCGTTTACCGACCGGGAGAGAGCCCGTTCCCAACAGGACATTTCGTGCTTGGCCAATGGCTGTCGGCTGCGCACGATGGGATTTATGAAATTACTCGCCTGGGCACTGTCCTGCCTGATCGCCGTCGGCGGCTTCGCCGCCGATCCGCCGAAGATTCCCGTCCTCATCATCGACGGGCAAAACAACCACGACTGGAAGAGCACGACGCCGGTCTTGCAGGAAGCGCTCGAAAAAAGCGGGCGCTTCACCGTGGAGGTGACGACGACGCCGAGCGACCAGGCGACACCCGAGGAATGGGCGCAGTGGCGTCCGGAGTTCGGGCAATACCAGGCGGTGGTCAGCAACTACAACGGCGTGCTCTGGCCGATGCAGGTGAAGATCGCGTTCGATGACTACGTCGCCGCCGGCGGCGGGTTCGTCTGCATCCACGCCGCGAACAATTCGTTCCCCGACTGGGCGAACTACAACCGCATGATCGGCCTCGGCGGGTGGGGCGGGCGGGACGAGAAGAGCGGGCCGTATGTCTATGTGAAGGACAACGCGCTGATCCGCGACACGACCCCCGGCTCCGGCGGAAATCACGGCGCGCAGTTTGAATTCAACGTCGATCTGTTCGGCGAGGGCGCGGAGCACCCGATCACCAAGGGCCTGCCGGCGTCGTGGAAACACTGCAAGGACGAGCTTTACGACAAGCTGCGCGGCCCGGCCGAGAACATGAAGGTGCTGGCCACCTCGACCAGCCAAGTGACGAACCGACCGGAGCCGATGATCATGGTGCTCGATTACGGCAAAGGCCGGGTCTTCCACACGCCGATGGGGCACGCTGACTATTCGATGAAATGCGCCGGCTTTTACACCGTGCTACAACGCGGCACGGAGTGGGCCGCCACCGGCACCGTGACCATCCCCGTGCCGGCCGCGTTCCCCACCAAGGACGCGGTTTTGCCGGTGGAATAGGGCCGCCCACGGCCTAAGCGTCCAGCCCCAGGACGGCGGCGGCGCGGGCGGTCAGCTCGCGATGGCGCGCGGCTTGGTCCGCAGGGCGGACGTCCTCGAGGCGGCCGGGCACCATGCGCCGCAGCCGCTCCCGGCTGGCCGGTTCGCTCAGGAGGTGCGGGAAACATTTTTCGATGACCTCCAGGGCAATGGGCACGCAGACCGAGGCGCCCGGCGACGCCCCGAGCAGGCTGCAGAGGGTGCGGTCGGCGCTGGTGATGACCTCGGTGCCGTAATGGACGATGCCGGCCTCGCCGTCGGTCTTTTTGATCGCCTGCACCCGGATGCCGGCATCCCGAAGATGCCAGTCCTCCTCCCGCGCCGCGGGATAAAATAGCTGGAGCGTGCGCAACCGGCTTTCCATCGTCTGGGTCCCCTGATCGATCAGGTAGCGGACCAGTTCCAGGTTGCTCGCGCCGATCTTGACGAGGGTGGCGAGATTGTGGGGGCGGATCGAGCGGAACAGGTCGAGCGGGCTGCCCTCGCGGTGGAGAAAGCGGGTGGTCCAGGCGGCGAAGGGGCCGAAGAGCAGGGACTTTTTCCCGTCGAGCACGCGGGTGTCGAGGTGTGGCACGGCCATGGTCGGTGCCTCCGGCTGCGGCTGTCCGTACACCTTGGCCTGGTGCCGGGCGACCACGGACGGCTCGTCGCAAACCAACCACTGGCCGCCAATGGGGAAGCCGCCCAGCCCGCGCGCCTCGGGCAGCCCGGCGGCCTGGAGCAGCGGCAGGCTGCCGCCGCCGGCCCCCACGAAGACGCACCGGGCCGTCTTGATCGCGGTCGCGCCGGTCGTCCGGTCGGTGACCGTGACGTTCCAGCCGCCCGGCGCTTTCCGCAGGCCGGTCACCCGCTGGCTGGCGGCCACGCTGCACCCCGGCTGCCGGGCCAGCCAGTCCAGGAGCTGGCGCGACAGCGATCCGAAATCCATGTCCGTCCCGCCCCGCGCCCGGGTCGCGGCGATGGGAAAGTGCTCGCGGCCCTCGACCAGCAGCGGTGCCCACTCCGCGATCCGCGCCGGATCGGTCGTAAATTCCATGTCCTCGAAAAAGTGGTGCGCGCTCAGCGCCTGATGGCGGGCGCGCAGAAAGCGCACAGGGTGATCGCCGTGGACGAAGCTCAGGTGCGGCACCGGGCGCACGAAGGTGTTCGGCTCCCCGGTCAGACCGGCGGTCACGGCATGGGTCCAGAACTGCTTCGACTGCTCGAACTGCCCGAAAATTTCCAGGGCCTTGTCGACCCGCACCGTGCCGTCCGCCTCCAGATTCGGGGTGTAGCTCAGCTCGCAGAGGCCCGCGTGGCCGGTGCCCGCGTTGTGCCAGCCATCCGAACTTTCCGGCGCAAGCCCGGTCGCCGATTCGAAGACCTGCAAGCTCAGGCCCGGGTCCAATTCCTTCAAGAGCGCGGCAAGATGCGCGGACATCACGCCGCTGCCGATGAGGATCACATCGGAGGGCGGCGGGGTGGCGGATTCGGTCATCCTCCAGCAAATGGAGCGCACCCGGGCCTGGCAAGCGCGGACTGGCCCGCGTCGAAGAATGTCCGCCCGGCCGCACCCGCCGCCGCACCGAATCGGCCGCCAACCCGCCGACAAAAACCTCGCTGATCGCGATGACGGGGTCCCCGGCGCGGATCCGTCGGCGCGTTCCTCGGTGCCCGCCAGGCTCGCGCCACAATTGACCGGGATCGCAAATGGGGGCACTTTAGATGGCGGCGCACTTTCACCCCTGCCTGCCGCGACATGAGCCATCCCCCCGAACACAGCGGCCTGCGCACCCGTTGGAGCCTGCTTCAGGGCCTGCAGGAAGGCGGCGACGCAGAGCGGGCCGCGGCCCTGACCTGGTTCGCCGAAGCCTACTGGCCTGCCGTCTACGCCTTCGTGCGCCGCTCCGGTCACCGGCCGGAGGAGGCGCGCGACCTCACCCAGGAGTTCTTCCAGCAGGTGCTCACCGCGAGCCTGGTGGACAAGGCGGACCGCGCGCGCGGCCGCCTCCGCACCCTGGTCATGCTGGCGCTCAAGCACTTCCTCATCGACGAATACCGGCACGCCAAGACCCGGCGCCGCGGCGGCGGCCAAGTGCTGCTGTCGCTGGACGTGATCCAGGCCGAAGGGTGGTACGGCCAGGAACCGCACGACACCATGACGCCCGAGGCGCATTTCAACCGCCGCTGGCTGGCGTCGCTCCTGCAGCAGTCCATCGCCGCCGTGCGGGCCGACCACACCACCCGCGGCCTCGGCGCAAGCTTCGAGCGGTTGCTCCCGGTGGCGCTCGCCACCGGCGACCGCCGCGGCGACGAGGCCGAGGCCCGCTCCGGTGCCGACCGCACCGCGGCGCATCGGCTGCGCCAGCAGCTCCGGCAGCGTCTGCTCGAACTCGTCTCGGAGCTTCTCGAGACGCCCACCGAGGAGGAGGCGCGCGCCGAGCTGGGTTATTTGCTGGGCCGGAGCGGCTGACCGGCGGCCGGCTGCAGGACCGGCCGCGCCGCAGCGCGCAGCGGCCGGATGTCCAGCGAGCGGATGGTGGGCCACACTTTTTCGAAATGCATCGAGAGCAGCACCAGGCAGGATTCGCCGGCCTTGAGTCCGGCCTCGGGCAGCTCCCGGACCGCCTCCGCAAGGAAAACACCGGTGTGCAGCCAGTCGTCATGGCGAATGACCTCCGGCCCGTTGAGCAGACGAAGGCGGTTGCGGTCGAGCCGCGGCGAACGCTCCGCCACCAGCGCTTCCAACTCCTCGCGGCGCCGGGGCTTCCCATAATAATAATGCTGCGGCTCGAAAAAGGCGGGCAGGTAGGTCAGGCTCTCCGGGACCAGCGTTTCGAGGACCAGCATGGCCATTTTGTGGAGCGAGAGCCTCACCTCGCCGGCGTTTTGCGGAACGAAGGTCAGCTCGGACTTGCGGATCCGTTTCACCAGCGGCCGCCGGTCAGTCGCCGTCTCGATCTCCATCCGCAGCGCCATTTCCAGTTTGCCGAAGCGGTGGCGGGTGCCAAACCGGCTCCAGACCACGGCCTGGGCCTCGTGCCTCCCGGGGCCGAGGGCGCGGATGACCGGGCTGCCCAGAAGCATGGTGTACCGGTGCGGGTAATGTCGCGCGTACGCGTTCCACTTCTCGTTGAACTGCCCGGAGGCCAGCCGCCCGATGTTCAGGAATCCGCTCTCCTCGCCGTCGGCCTCGATCTGCCCGTCCTCGGCCAGGTCCGGGGCGCGCGGCGAATCAGTGTCGAAACACCGGAGATGGCTGTCCGCAAACCGTGCGAGCCGGAGGTGGAGCGCCCCGGCCTCCAGCCCGGGATCGAGCGGAAGATCCATCTCGGCGGCCGCTTCCGCCGGCAGAGGCGGGCGCAGGGACGAGACCGCCCCCGCCGCCAGCCCGGGCACGGGATCAACATTCGGGGAAGTCCGGGCCATTACGGTCCTCGTCGCGGCGTCCAGGCGGGTGTGCACCGCCGGGTCCTGCAGCGGGTCGGAGGCTGCCCCGGGGGCCGCCGGTACGGCGGGCGCGGCCGGCCCCCATGCCCGCCAGGCCAGCCCCCCGGCTGCCGCCCCCAGACCGAGCGCGCCCACGGTGGCCGCCCAGGCGCGGCGGGACAGGGGCGCCCCGGATGCGGGGGGCCGGCTGGAGGGCTCCGCCGGTTCGTGCCACCCGAGGGCCCGGCGCAGGTCCGCGGCGAAGGCACCCGCCGTCTCGGCCCGCTCCTCCAGCGAACTACTCAGGTTGTGACGAAGCAACTCGCGAAGCCCGGCGGGCGTGCCGGCCGGGAGCCGGCGCAGCGCCTCGACCGGCGGAGTGGCGTCCGTCGCCTGTCCGGTGACCGGGCGCACGGCCGGGCGGTGACCGGTCAGCATTTCCTGCAGGACCAGGGCGAGCGCGTAGAGGTCCGCCCGACGGTCCACCATGGCGGTGCCCCCCGCCTGTTCCGGGGCCATGTACGCCGGGGTTCCCACCGTGCTGGCCGACCGCGACGGCTTGACCGCGGTGGCGGCAAAGGTGGCGGCACGGCCGCCCAGCCGGGCCAGGCCGAAGTCCGCCAGCTTGGGATGTCCTTCGGTGGTGAGCAGGATGTTTTCCGGCTTCAGGTCTCGGTGGACCACGCAGCGTTCATGCGCGTGCTGCAGCGCCTCGCACAGCGGCAGGATCAGCCCGGCCGCCTCCTCCGCGGACAATGCGCCGCGCCGGTCCAGCAACTGCCGCAGGGTCGTCCCCTCCACCCACTCCAGCAGCAGGTACAAACTGCCGCCGAGGGTCCGGCCAAAATCCAGCACCCGCACGATCCCGGGATGATCCAGCCGCGCCATGCTGCCCGCCTCCTGCCGCAGGGCCGCCTCGTAAGCCGGATCATCCGCCTTGTCGCGGCGGATGATCTTCACCGCCACATCCCGGTCCAGACTGAGCTGCCGGCCCTTCAGCACCGTGCCCATGCCGCCGCTGCCCTTGATCATAAGCAGGTCTACGCCCGGCACGACGTCGTCAAAAACTTCCGAGCTCAGGGACGGCGGCGGCGTCAGCCCCTCCCCCGTCATCGGGTCCATGGCCAGCAGGCTGCCGATCGCACACTGCGGACACACCATGGTTTCGCCCTCGCGCGCCATCGCCCCCCGGCAGATGGGGCAGCGCGGAAAGGGGTCCGTGGGTGGCGCTTCGAGGAGCATGGCGGGGGAGCGAATCCCGGTTACGGCGTGTCCGGCGCGGGCGCCTCGAAAAGGTTTTGATACGAACCATACCCTTCCTCCACGAGTTTTTCCTTGGGGATGAAGCGCATGGAGGCGGAATTCATGCAGTAGCGCAGCCCGGTCGGGGCCGGGCCGTCGTCGAACACGTGGCCCAGGTGGGTGTCGGCGCTTTTGGTGCGGACCTCGGTACGCACGCTGAAGAAACTCCGGTCCTCCTTGGTCACGATCTCGTCGGTTCCCTCTATCGGCTTGGTAAAGCTGGGCCAGCCGGTTCCGCTGTCGAACTTGTCGCGGGACGAGAAGAGCGGCCGGCCGGAGACGATGCACACGTATAAACCCTCCTGATGATGGTCCCAGTATTCGTTCTGGAAGGCGCGCTCAGTACCTTCCTCCCGGATCACCTTCCACTGCAGCGGGGTGAGCTTCTTTTTGAGTTCCTCGTCGGAGGGCACGGTGAAGTCTGGTGTTTTCATGGAAAGAAGCGGGGTGGAGCCGGCGGCGGATGCGGCGTCCCCGGAGTCGGGCGAACCGGGAGGGGCCGGGGTCGCCGCGCTCTGCGCACCGGGCTCAAGCTTTTTGGTGGAAACGGAATGGTCGCAGGCCACAAACTGCATGGCGGCTAGGGCGGTCACGATCGTCGCGAGACGGAATGGCTGAAGCTTCATCCGGTTCATCATAACAAGGCGGAGCCGCCGCACAACGGAGCTATTCCCCGATTGCAAGACCGCGGGTTGCGCCCAAGACTGACCGCCTCCCGGCCGGACCCGCCGGACTCCCCGCATGATCGAGATCCCAGAGAAATTCAAGACCTTCCTCGTCTTCGGCGCGCCGGGGAGCGGAAAGGGCACCATCGGCAAGGCCCTGGGCGCGATCCCGCGCTTCTTTCACCAGGCCTGCGGGGACGTCTTCCGCACCCTGGATACGCGCACCCCGCTCGGACAGGAGTTCATCCGGTACTCCTCCAAGGGAGAACTGGTGCCCGATGAACTGACCGTTCAGCTCTGGAAGGCGCGCATCGACGACGAGGTGCGCACCCACCGGTTCAAGCCCGACATCGATTTCCTCGTGCTCGACGGCATCCCGCGGAACTACCCCCAAGCCGAACTGATGGACCAGCACATCGACGTGCTCCAGGTCTTCCACCTCTCCTGCCCGAACCGCGACGAACTGCGCCGCCGGCTGCGCAAACGCGCCCTCAAGGAAAACCGCTGGGACGACGCCAGCGACGAGACCATCGCCCGGCGCATCAAAACCTACGAGGAGGACAGCAAGCCGATGCTCAGCCACTACCACAAACACATGGTCATGGACATCGACGCCCTCCGCTCGCCGGTCCAGGTCCTCGGCGACATCCTCAACCGGGTCAGCCACCGCCCCGACTGGATGGAGCACGTCCGCGAGGACAAGTGAGCGCCGCCCCATGACCATCGTCTTCATCGGCACGGGCGACATCGGCGTGCCCTCCCTGAAATGGCTGATCGAGGAATCGGGCCACCGCGTGACCGGGGTCGTCTGCCAGCCGGACAAGCCGGCCGGCCGCCGGCAGGTGGTCACCCCTCCCGCCACCAAGCAGCTCGCAGTCGCCGCGGGCGTGCCGGTCTTTCAGCCCGAAAAAATCAACGACCCCGCGGCCCTGGAGCAGATCCTGGCGCTCCGGCCGGACCTGACCGTGGTCATGGCGTACGGGCAGTTCCTGCCAAAAGCGCTCCGCGAGGCCGCTCCCCTCGGCTGCATCAATCTCCACGCCTCCCTGCTCCCGCGGTGGCGCGGCGCCTCGCCCATCCAGAGCGCCATCGCCGCCGGCGATGCCGAGACCGGCGTGACCGTCATGCACGTGGTGCGCGAAATGGACGCCGGCGACATCATCCTGGCCGAAAAAACCTCCGGCCGCCCCGACGATACCGGCCAGTCGCTCCACGACCGGCTCGCCAGCCTGGCACCCCGGGCCCTCGCCCGCGCCCTGCCATTGCTGGAAAGCGGCACCGCCCCGCGCCTCGCCCAGCCGCCAGACCTCGTCACCCGGTGCGCCAAACTCAGCCGCGACCTCGCCCGGCTCGACTGGACGCGGCCAGCCGTCGAACTCGAGCGCCTGATCCGCGCCTACGATCCGTGGCCGGGCACCCACACCACCCTGCCCGCCCCCCTCGGCCGCAAGCTGCTCAAAGTCTTTCCCCCCGCCACGGTCACCCCGCTGCCGCCCCCACCCCACCCCGCCGCCCGTCCGGGCGAAATCATCGCCGTCGATCGCGACCGGGTCACCGTCGCCACCGGACACGACGCCCTCGTGCTCCACGCCCTCCAAACCGAGGGACAGAAACGCCTGACCGCCCGCGACTTCCTCGCCGGCACCCGCCTGGAAAAAGGCCAGATCCTCGGCCTGGAATAATCGGTCCCGAGGGGCGCAGGCCCCGCCGCCCGCGGCCCGCCCGCCAGTACGAGCTGCATGACATCACCCGCCTCCGCTGGCAAACGCTCCGCGCCCACACCACCCGGATTCCCGCACCGACAAAATACCGGTGTCCCCGTCCGTGGAAATGTGATTAAAAAAACCGCAAGAAATCGTTGGCGTTTCATTCAGGTTCCTTTAATGAAAAAATGGTCTTTTGAACACATTTAGCGATTGACCCCCGGTCCGTCCGCTTTTCCTTTTTCTTTCCAATCCGCAGTACTCCCGACCCGCACCTTCGCACATTCCATGGCCAAAAAAGACACTTCCGAAACCGCCACGCTTTCCGCTGTTCCCGCCGACTCCAAGATGGATGCGGTCCGGGCCAAGGCACTTGATCTGGCCATCCAGCAAATCCAGAAGGATTTCGGCGAAGGAGCGATCATGAAGATGGGGGACAGCCACCGCGTCGACATCGACGTCATCCCCACCGGCAACCTGCTCATCGATCGCGCCCTGGGCGTCGGCGGCTTTCCCCGCGGCCGGATCATCGAGATTTACGGCCCGGAGTCGTCCGGCAAAACCACGCTGACCCTGACCGCGGTCGCCCAGGCCCAAAAACGCGGCGGACTGGCCGCGTTCATCGACGTCGAGCATGCCCTTGACCCGGAGTATTCCAAGAAGCTCGGAGTCAACATGAACGACCTGCTGGTCTCCCAGCCCAGCTCCGGCGAGGAGGCGCTGCAGATCGTCGAGCAGCTCGTCCGATCGAATGCGGTGGACGTGATCGTGCTTGATTCGGTGGCCGCACTGGTGACCAAGAACGAACTGGAGGGTGACATTGGCGACGCCACGGTGGGCGCGCAGGCGCGCCTGATGAGCCAGGCGCTCCGCAAGCTGACCAGTTTTATCTCCAAGGCGCGCACCTGCGTCATCTTCACCAACCAGATCCGCGAGAAAATCGGCGTCATGTTCGGCAGCCCGGAAACGACCCCCGGCGGTCGTGCGCTGAAGTTTTATGCCTCGGTCCGCATCGACATCCGCCGCATCGGCCAGATCAAGTCCAGCGACGGCACCGTCACCGGCAACCTGACCAAACTCAAGGTCGTCAAAAACAAGGTCGCCCCGCCCTTCACCGAGGCCGAGTTCGAGATCATCTACAACGAGGGCATCTCGGGCACCGGCAGCTTGGTCGACCTCGCCGTCGAGCAGGACATCCTCCAGAAACGCGGCAGCTGGTTCGCCTACAACGGCACCCAACTCGCCCAGGGCCGCGAAGCGACCAAGGAGTTCCTCAAGAACGACCCGGCCCTCTACGCCGAAATCGAGACCAAGGTGAAGGACAAGCTCGACGAGAAGAAGAAGAAATAGCCAGCGTCCTGCTTCCCGGAGGCGGCGGCGCGCCGAGGAGCGGGCCGCGAGGCCCCATGGATTCTTGAATTATTCGGGCGCTTCCGCCAGCCCGGCGAGTTCCGGCTCGCGAAGCGCGCGGAAATCGCCTTTCGCCCCGCCCCACCCCTCCCGGACAATTATGCTGCCAAAGGCCGCGGCCATTAGAATGCGCGCGGACGCCCGGCCGTTGGACGTGCGCCGTGGGGCCTACCCCGCGAACTCGACATCGGAATGTCGAGCTACTTTGGGGCCGGCTCGTCCAGAAATTTTCCTGGATTCAGCGTCCCCTGCGGATCGAGAGCGTGTTTGAGGCGGCGGTGGAGGTCGAGGGCACCGGGGCCGACGGCGTCGGCAAACCAGCGGTGCTTGGCCAGGCCGACCCCGTGTTCGCCGGTGATGGCACCGCCGACGGCGATGATGAATCGGAAGAGGCGGTCGAGTGCGGCTTCCGCGGGCGCGGACACCGCGGGGTCGGCCATGTCGCCGACCATGAGATTGACGTGAATGTTGCCATCGCCGGCGTGGCCGAAACAGGCGATGGCGATGCCCGTCTCGGCCTGGAGGTCTTCGCAGAAGGCGACCAGCTCGACGAGTTTTCCGCGGGGGACCACCACGTCCTCGTTGAGCTTGGTCAGGCCGGTGTCGCGCAGGCTGTAGGAAAACTCGCGGCGCTGCGCCCAGAGCCGCTCCACCGCGGCCTCGTCGGCGGCGGGCAGGACGGCGAGCGCCCCCTGGCCGCGCAGCACGGCGACCAGGGCCGCGGCCTCCAGGTCCACCGCCCCGGCCTGGCCGTCGACCTCCAGCATGAGCAGCACCTCGCCGGGCGGCAGGGCCTCCGGCCCCAGGCGCCGCCGGGCGGCCGCGATGGTGAACCGGTCGGAAATCTCCAGCGCGGCCGGCAGGTGGCCGGATTGGAAAACCGCCTGCACGGCCGCCGCCGCGGCCGCAAAGGTCGCGAAGGTGGCCGTCAGGCCAGCGCGCGCGGGCGGGTGCGGGATGAGACGCAGCGTGGCCTCGGTCACAATGCCGAGCATGCCCTCGGAGCCGACGAAAAGTCCGACCAGATCAAAGCCGGTTTTGTTCTTGTGACAGCGGCCGCCGACCCGGACCATCGTGCCGTCGGCCAGCACGACCTCAAGGCCGAGCACGTAGTGGCGGGTGACGCCGTATTTCAGACATTTCGGTCCGCCGGCGTTGGTCGCGATGTTGCCGCCCAGTGAGCAATCCTTGAGGCTGGCCGGATCGGGCGGGTAAAACCATCCATGACGCCGCACCGCCGCCTGGAGATCGCCGGTCACCACGCCCGGTTCGACCACAGCCACCCCGTCGGGCAGGCTGATCTCCTTGATGCGGTTCATCCGCGCCAAGGACAGGGCGATGCCGCCGCGGACCGGCACGCAGCCGCCGACATAACCGACCCCGGCACCGCGCGCAGTCACGGGGATTTGTTCGGCCTGGGCGAGCCGCAGGACCGCCGCCACATCCGCCGTGGATTCGGCAAAAACCACCACCTCGGGCGGATGGGCCGCAAACCACTTGTCGCCGCTGTGAGCGCCGAGGTCGGCGGGCGCGGCGGTGACCTTGCCCTCCCCGAGCAGGAGGACGAGACGATCGGCAAGGCGGGCAGTAAACATGCCCAGAACTAGCCGGGCCCTCGAGAGGACGCAAATGCCACCGCCCGCACCCCCCGGCCGGCCGCCGGCGGCCTGAGATTTGCCGCTTGCCAGGGTGTGCGGCCGCAGACAAGTGACGACGCCGTCATGCGCGCCACCACCCTCGATTTTCTCTATCAGCTCGTCCGGCCGGTTCTGTTCCGGATGGACGCCGAAGCGGCGCACCACGCCACCCTCGCGGCCCTGCGCGGGGCGGAAAGGTGCGGGCTGGCCGCTCTCCTGGCACCCCCGACCGGCGGCACCCCGGTGCGCGTGATGGGGCTCAACTTCCCCAACCGGGTGGGCCTGGCCGCCGGCCTGGACAAGGCCGGCACCTGCGTAGACGGACTCGGTGCCCTGGGGTTCGGACACCTGGAGGTGGGCACCATCACCCCGCGCCCGCAGCCGGGCAACCCGACCCCGCGCCTGTTCCGCCTCGTCGAGCGCGACGCCGTCATCAACCGCATGGGATTCAACAACCCGGGGCTGGACCGCGCCCTGGCCAACATCGCGGGGCGAAAATGGCGCGGCATCCTCGGCTTCAACATCGGCAAAAATTTCGACACCCCCAACGAACGGGCCACCGATGACTACCGGTCCGGCCTGCGCGGCGCAGCCGGCCGCGCCGACTACGTCGCCGTCAACATCTCCTCGCCCAACACCAAGGGGCTCCGCGATCTGCAGCAGGAGGACGCCCTGCGCGTGCTGCTCCGCGCCCTCAAGGAGGAGCAGGACCGCCTGGCCCAGGCCAGCGGTGCCTACACCCCGCTCGCGCTCAAAATCGCCCCAGACCTCGAACCCGATCACACCCGCAGCCTGGCCGCGCTTTTCCTCGCCGAAAAAATCGACGCCGTCATCGCCACCAACACCACGCTGTCGCGCGAGGGCGTGGCCGACCTGGATCTGGCCCGCGAAACCGGTGGCCTGAGCGGGCGGCCGGTCCGCGACAAATCCACCGCCCTCCTCCGCCTGCTCAAAAGCGAGGTCGGCGACGACCTGCCGCTCATCGGGGTCGGCGGCATCTTCTCCGCCGCCGACGCCCGCGAGAAGCTGGATGCCGGTGCCAGCCTGGTCCAGCTGTACACCGGCCTGATCTACCGCGGCCCAGCCTTGGTCGCGGAAACCGCCGCGCTGTGAGCCTTGGTAAAGCGCCGGCCCCCGAAGCCGCCAAAGGCGCTGGACGGCCGTGGAACCTCACCGTGCCGCTGAACATGCCAAGCCCCCGGAACCCCGGTTCTCGACCGGAGGGGCACCCGGCCCACCAGCGGCCCCCGTCCCAACCAGCGGCAACGCCCACCGCCATCCAGGGCCGGCGGCGGTTCCGCTAAGGCGGGCTGGCACCGCCGCGGGCGACCAGCTACGGCTGACGGTCGGCCACATGGGCGGCGATGTCCCGCTCCACCTTTTCGACCAACGGATCGAACATCGGCATTTCCGCGGCATTGCGCCCCTGCTCATGTTTGCGGAATCCAAAGAGATACGTCTCGTTGGCCGGACGCCAGCGGTGGAAGAAGAGGCGGTTCTTCTCGTTGATGAGGGCCCGCAGAGCTTCATCGGTGGCCGGAGCCGCCGAGGCGGAACCGCCCATCACCACCGGGGTCAGGGCCCCCAGCGCGGCATGGCCCTGGGCGGAAAAATTCAGGCCGTTCTCGGTGAGCGGCCGCAGGGTGGCCGGAAGCTGGGCAGCCAGTGCAAAGGCATCGACAAAACCCACTCCCCGCGCCGCGGCCAGCCCGCGGATCGCATCGCGATACACCGCGACACTCGCATTGTAGGCGGCCGGGTCCGGTGCCGGCGGACGAGGCTCGGCCGGCAGCGGGCTGACCAAAAGGACGCGCGGCTTGGCCGCCGCGGCGTCCACCATGTCGAGCAGCCGCACATACCCCTCGGTGAATGCCTTCACCTGGCCCGGCCCGTCCCAGGCTTCGGCCGAGCCATACTGCAAAATGACGACCGTGGGTTTGATCATTTCCAGGTGACCCTTGAGGCGGTCAAACCCCTCCTGCGGCGGCCCGAAATAGCTGCGGGCATGGCCCTGAACCGTGTCGCCGCTCCACGCCAGATTGCGGAAGCGCAGCCCGAGCTTCGGATGAGCCTGGGTCAGGGCGGTCTCAATGTGCCCGAAGCGCCCTTCGCGCTCCAGAAACGTCGAGCCCACCAGCGCGACCATGTCCCCCTGTTGAAATCGGAAGCCCCGGAGTTCGACCAGGTCCTTCGATCCCCCGCCGGTTTGGGCGATCGCCACAAGGGGGGAACACAGGCTGAGGGCGGCGAGCGCCCAAGCGGCGAGGCGGGGGTGATTCATCTAACAACATGAACCAGCCCCGCCGCAGCCGCAACCGGCCAGCGAGCCGGGGTGGCTCAGGAATCCCCCTAGGTGCGCTGGTGGCCGTCCGGGCCGCCTGGGTCTTGCCCGCGGGAGAGCTGCCATTATGGGTGAAACTCATGAACTCAGAGACCATCACCTCCCCCATCGCGGAAAAGCCCGAGGCCCCGGTGCGTCCGGACCAGACCCAGGAGCGCCTGCTCCTCCGCCGGATCGCCAATGGCGACCGGGTCGGCTTCGAGGAATTACACCGGCGCTTTGCCGGATTGGTCTACGCCACCGTTTATCAGGTGCTCCGCGACCACCAGGACACCGAGGACATTTCCCAAGAGGTTTTCCTCAGCATTTGGAAAAAGGCGAAGCTCTATCATGAAAGCAAGGGCGAGCCGATGACCTGGGTCGCCTCGCTGGCCCGTAACCGTGCCATCGACCGCATCCGCGCCAAGGAACGCCGCTCCCGCCTCCGCGAGGCCGTGCAGTCCGAGCCGGAAACCGTCGCCCCCAATGCCATCCCCGACGCAAGCCACATGACCAGCACCCTCGAGCGGGGCGGCATCGTGCGCACCGCCGTCATGCAGCTCACCCCGGAACAGCGGCAGGTCATCGAAATGGCTTATTTCGCCGGCCTCAGCCAGTCGCAGATCGCCGAAAAAATCGACGCCCCGCTCGGCACCGTGAAAGCGCGCATGCGCCGGGGCCTGGGCAAGCTGCGCGGACTGGTCGAGCCGAAGCTCTAGCCGCCGCGGTCCCCCCAACGGCTCCCCGAAACCGAGCGAGCCCGCCCGGCGGTTTCCGCTTTTCATTCACTCCGTCCCTCCGCCAGTCGCCGCCTCCCCGGGTTCACGCCGCTGCGGAATCGGCGTCCCGTTCTCCTGTTCTCACGCCGCCCCGCAATGGGAGCCGCAACCGGGTGCCAGCCGCCGCCATCAGCTGCGCGGCCGCCCGGGGCCCCGCCTCCCGGAACCCGGCGATTTTCCGCTTCACTCTGGGCCCAAGCCGCGAATAGTCCCGCCATGATCATCCGATCCCGCCCGGTGTTCGCCCTGCTGGCGATAGGTTCACTGGCCGCCACCCTGGTGGTGCTGGCCAAAGCGCTGCCGGACCTGAAAGAGGCCACCCCAGCCGCCCCCGGCCGCGGACTGGTCTGGAAAATCGAGGGCGGCAAGACCAGCGTGCAGCTGGCCGGCAGCTTCCACCTGCTGCGCCAAAACGACCTGCCGCATCCGGTCACTCTGGAGGCGGCTTACCAGGCCGCCCAGCAGGTTTGGTTTGAAGTGCCGCCCGGCGACATGCAGAAGCCGGCCGCCGCCGCCAAGGTCATGGCTCTCGGCATGCTGCCGGCCGACCAAACGCTGGCCGGTCTCATCACCCCGGAAAGCCACGCCCGAGTCACCTCCTGGACTGACAACAACCCGTCGCTGGCCCCCGTGCTCGACCGCATGCGCCCGTGGCTGGTGGCCATGACCATCATGCTCACCGAATACCAGAAAATGGGAGCCGGTCTGGAACACGGGATCGAACAGACGTTCCAAGCCCGCGCCCTCCAGGACGGCAAAGCCACCGGCGGCTTTGAAACAGTCGAACAACAGCTCAGCTTCTTCGGCGAACTGACCGCCGAAAAACAAGCAGCCCTGCTCGACAAGACGTTCGAGGAACTCTCGACCTCGCGCGAACTCATCACCGAGATGATCCGCAACTGGCGCGAAGGACGGGACGAGGAACTGGCGGCCCAGATGAACACCAGCTTCACCGGGCACGAGGATTTGAAAAAACGCCTGCTCAACGACCGCAACGCGGCCTGGATCGGGCCGATCGAAAAACTCCTCGCCGGCGACACCCCCACACTCGTCATTGTCGGCGCCGGTCACCTCGCCGGGCCAGGCAGCGTGGTCGAGTTGCTGGAGAAAAAAGGCTGGAAACTGACGCGGGTGGAGCCGTGAGCCCACCCGCAGCGTTGCCTTCCTGGCAACGAGTATTCCCCCTTGCACCTCCCCTTCTCCGAGCTCATCTCCACCCATGTCCGGAGTGGCCACAGAATTGAAATTTGACGAGCGGGGCCTGATCCCCGCCGTCGTTCAGGACGCCTCCACCAAGGAGGTGCTGATGGTGGCTTGGATGAATGCCGAGTCCCTGGCCCGCACCCGCGAGCTGGGCGAAACGGTCTTCTGGAGCCGGAGCCGGTCCAAGTTCTGGCACAAGGGCGAGGAGTCGGGCAATGTGCAAAAAGTCCGCGAAATCCGCTTCGACTGCGACGCCGACGTCCTGCTCGTCCTCGTCGATCCCTCCGGCCCCGCCTGCCACACCGGCGAGCGCACGTGCTTTTTCCGGACGCTGTAGCCGAAGCCACCGCCGCCCCTTCCCGCGCCGCCCCACCCGCCGCTCAGATCAGCCGCAGCCGCGACAGGTCCTGCGTGTCTACCATGCCGGCTGGCCGGCCGGCGGCATCGACCACCGGCAGGTCGTCCACATGGTGATCGCGCAGCAGGGTGAGGACCTCGACCGCGAGCCGGTCCTCGCTGATCGCCACGGGCTGCCGGGTCATGAAGTCGCGCACCGGCTTGTGGCCCATCTGTCCGCCCTTTTGAAAGGCGCGGACGAAGTCGCCCTGGGTGAAAATGCCCGCCAGCAGCCCGTCATCCCCGACCACCAGACAGGCTCCGCTGCGGGCCTGGGTCATGGCCGTCAGCGCCATCTGCACCGTCGCCTGCAGCCGCACTTTGGCCACCTGCTGGTCCTTGCGCATGATGTCGCCGACCCGGGTCAGCAGGGCGCGGCCGAGCGAGCCTCCGGGATGCAGCCGGGCGAAATTTTCCGCTTCGAACCCGCGCGCCTCCAACAGCACCATGGCCAGGGCGTCGCCCAGGACGAGCTGCACCGTGCTCGAGCTGGTCGGAGCCAGATTGAGCGGACAGGCCTCGCGCTCGATCGAGGCGTCCAGCACCAGGTCGCAATGCTGCGCCAGCGTGCTCTCGGCCCCGCCGGTCAGCGCCAGCAGCCGGGCTCCCTGCGTCTTTAAATGAGGCAGCAGATTGAGCACCTCCTCGGTTTCGCCGCTGTGACTGAGCACCAGCACGCAATCCCCCGCACTGACCATGCCCAGATCGCCGTGCAGGGCGTCCTGCGCATTGAGCACCACGCTGGCCGCCCCGGTGGAGTTGAAAGTCGCGGCTATCTTCCGCCCGATGGTCCCGCTTTTGCCCACCCCGCACACGATGATTTTCCGGCCTCCGGCCAGGGTCTCGACCAGCAGCCGGATGGCGGCGGAAAAAGTGCCGTCGATGCGGTCCCGGAGCCGCTGAAGTTCAGCGATCTCGAGATCCACCACGTGACGGGCTTGGGCGGCGTAATCCATGAAAAAAGGGGCTGAACGTGGCAGCATGCCGCCGCCTTTCATCACGTCCACCGGGAAACGCCCCGGGAAAAAAGCGGTCTCTGCCGACCGGGCGCCCCGCCGGGCCCTCCCCCGCCCCGCGACGGCCGGGCACCCGCCGGCCGCGGGGGAGGAGGCCGCGGCCTCAAGCGCCGTTTTGACGCGCGTGCGACTTGCGCCCGGCGCTCCGCCCCGTGAACGTGCCCGATGTGGGTTTGGAGCAAACTTTCCTCGGCCAAGTGGCGCGACGCCTGGGAGGAGCGACTCCAGGCGCTCGCCGGCACCTCGCTGGTCATCACCGAATTCGCCGGCAAGGCGTCGCTGCGGGTCGAAATGTATTGCCAGCACAAGGCAGTCGCCACTCGCATCCACAAACAGTTCGGCGGCAGCCTGCGGAAACTCAAAAAGGAGAACTGGGCCGCCCTGGCCACGCCCCGGATCGCCCCGATCAAGATCCGCGACCGCTTCCTCGTCGTCTCGGAGAGCGACGAACCCGCCCTGGACCGCCACCGCGCCGCCCATCCGGACCGCGAACTGCTCGTCATCCCGGTCGAAATGGCCTTCGGCACCGGCGACCACCCCACCACCGCCACCTGCCTGCGCCTGATCTGCGACCTGCCGCTCGACGGACGCCGCGTGCTCGACCTCGGCTGCGGCACCGGCATCCTCGCCCTGGCCGCCAAAAAACTCGGCGCCGGCCGCGTCCTGGCCGTCGATTTCGACCCCGAGGCCGTCGCCGCCTCGAAACGCAACGCCCGCCGCAACCAGGTCCGCGGCGTCACCTTCGAACGCCGGGACGTGCTCGCCTGGTCCCCGGACGAACCGCCGTTCGACCTGATCCTCGCCAACATCTTCGCCGACGTGCTGACCGCGTCGTTCCCGAAAATGAAGCAGCTGCTCGCCGCCGGCGGCACGCTCATCATCTCCGGCATCCTCGACAAAAGCGCGCCCGAGCTGCTCAAGGAAGGGAGCCGCACCGGATTCACCTTCACCCAGGTCATTCAGCGCGGGAAATGGGTCACCGCCGTCGCGGAGCATGCGCCCTCGCCAGGGGGCGACGTGTCGGCACCCGATGGGCGCGGCGGCCCCTCCGCCACCAGCCCGCGGCGCGACGCCTCCGCACCTTATCCCCGGTTCCGCTCGAGCAGGAGCAGCATCAGCGTGCCGAAGAGCAGGGCGGCCTCCTCCTCGGCGCCCAGCGTCACCACCGGCTCGAGCACAAACCGGCTCTCGAGAAACGACCGGTGCTTGGTGATGTGCGCCACCAGGGTGCCGTCGGTGCGGCTGACCAGATAGACCGGGTTGAGGAAATAACCGGTGAACATCCCGATGAGTGGAATCTCGCCCACCACCCCATCGAGAAACTTCACCCATGCGCTTTCCTCATGAATCTCCATCGACGGGGTGCCTTCCGCCGTCTCGATGAGATACTGCGCCTTCCACAACGAGCGCAGCCCCCGCCGGGCCATCGCGCCCAGCTCCCGTCCGTCCGCGCCCGTGAACCGATAGCGCGCATTGAAGTCGATCATCCGGTCGGCGTCGATCTTCCCCAGCAGCTGCGACTGGCTCTCGTCGGCGAACACTTCCACCGCTTCCTTCAACTTGAAGAACTTCTGGCGCACATAGCCGACGAGCGAGCCGCTGCCGTCCCGCATATAAATCTGCGAAACGATGGCGATGATCTTGAAGGAGAAGGTGACCGGGTACTTCATGAGCCCTGAGCGTAGGGCCCGCCGCCCTCCATGCAGCCTTTTTTTCCCTTTCGAACCGCCCCCGGCACCCGGAAAATGAACGCCGGTGCCGGCCGGTTGTCGGATGACAAGAGACCAGATCGCCGTTTGGTGTGCCCTCTTCCACCCTCCAGTCCGCTTTTGCCCATGACCATGCTTGCTTCCCCCACCGTTCGGCGCCGGCCGGACATGAAGGCCCTTTTCTTCGAGGCCGCCAAAGCCTCCGGCCTGGAAAACGAGGAAATCGGCCAAAAACTCATCGAAACCTCCGCCCGCCAGGGCCGCAGCGTGATCGACGACCTGCTCGATTCCAAGCTGATCAATGAGGAAGATTTCCTCCGCCAGGTCGCCGCCACCCTCGGGCTGCCGTACGAGCCGGACCTCAAACCGCGCCATTCCCGCAAACTCCGCGACGTCTGCGGCGCGCAACTCGCGCTGCGCCACCGCGTGCTGCCGCTCTCACTCGGGCCCATGGAGCTGCCCCCCGAATACATCGAGGGCGAGGAGCGACCCGCCGCCTCCTCCCTGCCCGACGTTGAGGCCCCACCCGATGCCGAAGAGGCCGCCGGGAAGCCCGACCGCATCATCCTCGCCACCTACGACCCGTTCAACCTGCTCTCCAAGCAGGCGACCAGCCAAGCCATCGATCTGCCGATCGAGTGGCGCATGGCCTCGCGCACCCGCGTCCTGCACGGCATCCAGAAACTCTACGGCGTCGGTGCCGACACCTTCGAGCAGATCCTCGCCGGCCGCGAAGGCGACACCTCCTTCATGGACATGAAGGAGGAGGTCAACGTGCTCGACGAGGACGACGAGGAGGCGTCGGTCGTCAAATTCGTCAACACCATCCTCCGCCAGGCACTCCAGCAGCGGGCCACCGACATCCACGTCGAACCGCTCGAGAACAACCTGCGCGTCCGCTACCGCATCGACGGCCGCCTCCAAGAGGTGCCGGTGCCGGAAAACATCAAGGCGCTCCAGTCGATGGTCATCGCCCGTCTCAAAATCATGGCGCGCCTCGACATCGCCGAGCGCCGCCTGCCGCAGGACGGCCGCATCGGCCTGGAACTCGAGGGCAACAGCATCGACGTCCGCGTCGCCACCATCCCCACGGTCGAGGGCGAACAGGTCTCCCTGCGTCTGCTCAACCAGGAAAAATTCAGCATCCAGAAGCTCGGCCTCGAGCCGCACGTCCGCTCGACCATCGATTCCCTGCTCAAAATGAGCAACGGCATCATCCTCATCACCGGCCCGACCGGATCCGGCAAATCGACCAGCCTCTACGCCTTCCTCAGCGAACTGAACACCCCGTTCCGCCGCATCGTCACCGTCGAGGACCCGGTCGAAAACAAGCTCGAAGGCGTCATGCAGATCGCGGTCAAACCCGAGATCAACCTGACCTTCGCCGCCGGTCTGCGCTCGATCCTCCGCGCCGACCCGAACGTCGTCATGGTCGGGGAAATGCGCGACCTCGAGACCGCGGAAATCGCCATCCGCGCCGCCCTCACCGGCCACCTCGTCTTCTCCACGCTCCACACCAACGACGCCATCGCCGGCATCACCCGTCTCGTCGACATGGGCGTCGAGCCGTTTCTCGTCTCCGCCTCGGTCCGCGCGTTCCTCGCCCAGCGCCTCGTCCGGCGCCTGTGCAAGAAGTGCCGGCTGCCGGTCAGCCACGACCGCGAATACCTCGACAGCATCGGCTTCCCCACCCCCAAACACGGCGGCAATGGCCAGATCCACATGATCAACACCCGCGGGTGCGACCACTGCAACCACACCGGCATCCTCGGCCGGCTGGCCATCTACGAAATCGCCGTGCTCACCCAGGGCGTGCAGGACCTCGTCGTCAAACGGGCCACCGAATCTGACATCCGCGCCAAGGCCATTGAGGAAGGCTTCATCCCGATGCGCCAGTACGGCTTCAAAAAGGTCCTCGACGGCGAAACCAGCATTGAGGAAGTCATCTCCGTGACCACCATGGATATGAAGATGATCGAGGACTTCGCGCCCACCCCGTAGCGTTGCCTTCCAGGCAAAGTGGAGAAGGCTTCGGGGCTCGATCCGGTCCGCGGAAAGGCGCCTGCTTGCCGCCAACCCCGGCTCCTTGACCAAGGGGCGCATCTCCGAAAGTTGCAAAAAGGGCTGGACTACAACTTTTCTTGATGGCAAAGAGGGAGCATGCAATGGCCAATCGTGATTCAGGGACGTGAAGTGGATGAGGAAGAAGTGCAGTGGCTCTC
>Ga0209702_10003829_pt1 | contig 23064 bp, 24 predicted proteins | sample FRY01_FD_187210 | JGI IMG/M metagenome (GOLD analysis project Ga0209702, IMG submission 187210) | Freshwater microbial communities from Lake Fryxell liftoff mats and glacier meltwater in Antarctica - FRY-01 (SPAdes) (version 2) | ecosystem: Environmental > Aquatic > Freshwater > Ice > Glacier... | reverse complement strand
CAGCGGCGAAAGCATGAACACCTTTAAAAACAACAAAAACGCGTGAATAACAAATTGGCCTTCCCGGCAATAGTCCAAAGGACTCCTTCGGAGAGGGAGGCAAGGTTAAAGGGGGGCTCTTATTTCTAATTTAGCTAAAACATCCAATTGAGAAGCTTAAATAGAGTTATTTTGTATATTTCTTATTTTACCCGAAAGCAATGTTTCAGAATTCACTATTTCTGACAATTTCATGCAACCATCTATGTGGAAACTGAATACGTATGATAGGTAAAGTATAATTACCTTGTTGTTGAATAAAAATAATTTTATCTGTGAGATCATTCTGGTGAGCAATTCATTTCAATATATTGCAAAACACAACCATCTAAAACTCATCCTACTCAACTTATTTATCAATAGAAGAGAAATATTAAAAATCCTGACCATTCTTCCTTTAACTGGAGCTATAAATACAAAAACAGCATAGGCTGAGACAGTTCAAAAATCTGAATGGACTCCAAAGAAGTTGGCTATTCCAAGCCAATATCCGAGTACAAGTCCGCTTTCTGCCTGCATCCGTTCAGGGCATCTCGTATTTATCAGTGGGGTTAGAGGATGGTATGCCGACAGAAGAAAGGAACCGGGTGATATACAGGTGCAGATTAGAAGTGCGCTGGAGCATATGCGAAACCTACTCGAAAAGGCTGGTACTAATATGGGTAATGTATTAAAGGTACATATGTCTCTTGCAGAGCCCAATAAGAATATTAAGGCACTCAATGAGGTTTATGGTGAATATTTCCCGGATCCTAAGCCAGTGCGTTCATATACCGGTTGTAGTGCTGAGCATATGGGCAGAGATGGTATTCTGGTACAGATTGATTGTATCGCTTATATCGATTAAGAGGCAATATTAAGTTACTAATCAATATAAATACTTATTAGATTATTTCGAGTAATTTCTTTGCTTTGGCTTTTTGATAGAAATTAATCTTCTGATTATCCAAAGTATTTCATTATTAATAACCCGGTTCGATATAACGAAGGTTAAACTAATACGATTAAAATTGGTTAGATAAGGCTCTTTAGCCAATTTATTTGATTTTTGAAATCAATACCTGTGTAGTATAGGTCGGTTCAGCCCTTTCCTTCGGTTAGTTCCGGCAAGAAATCGCGTTCCGTTTTAAATTACCAGCAGCCGGAAGCTACCTCCTGCGGCAAGGTTTATTTTACCCAAAGCAGTATTTCATAGGGAGGGGCAGCTCGACAAAAGGACGAAAGCCATTTGAAATAAACCCGGTTGGCAGCTGTAGCTTTTTGCAATTGAATTTCATTGTACAATCAACTGTCGTTTTCTAAAACAAAGGAATAAGCATTTCCCTCTTTATCGCATTAAAAAGGAAATTGGTCGCTTAATTTATTATTTTCGAAGACCTGAAAAACCATGTCTGAAAAACCTGTCCTCTTCAATTGGTCTTTAAAGCATTTGCTTTTAAACATACCTGATACATTGGAGCAATCGAGGGTTAAAATTCTGTATACTTTCCTTATTTTCTTTATCATAAAGTTAATAATCGTTATTACGATTGCTCATAACAACAATCAGATTTTTCAATTGAAGATTGCCCTGATATTGCTTATTGCTTATAGTTTTCTAATGAAGTTATTGCTCAGCCATAAAAATATGCTGTTCTGATATCTCATTTGATGAGTATTCTGGGTTTTTTGATTGTCTTATCAATATTTTTTGGGATTGCAAAAACCATAAATCTAATAGCATTGCAATTTATTTTCATGATGATTTTAAGCGGTTTTTACTTGTTTAAACGCAGTTATGGAATTTTTTATTCAATCATAGCCATCTCACCCGTTATTGTATTCATCATTAATAAGGGTAATCTTCAGGATCTAAGCAACTCATCAGAAGGTTTGAGTTCACCTGCCTACGAAATTTTGGTTTTTTTGAATTTTGTCACAATCATATTAGCACATTATTTATACCACCAGGCATTAAGACGAAATGTGGAGGAGAAAGGATTGTTAAATGAAAAACTTCAAGCCGCAGTAATGGAGGCAAATATGGCAGCTAAGTCGAAATCCGACTTCCTATCGACGATGTCGCATGAGCTGAGAACACCACTTAACTCGGTTATCGGCATGGCTGAACTACTTAGTGACGAGCTTACAAGTCCTGAACAAGAAGAAAACCTGAAGATCCTGAACTTTTCTGCAGCTAGCTTACATACTTTAATTAATGATATTCTGGATTTTAATAAGCTTGGTTCTGAAAAATTATACTTGGAATCTATAGGGGTTAATCTTCATTCTTTGATTCATAATATTTGTTCAGGTTGAAGGTTACAGGCAAAGGAAAAGGGTCTTGAACTCTTACTTGAGATGGATAATGAAATAGAATACATCCCGATTTCTACTGATCCCACCCGTATCAGCCAGATTTTATTTAATCTGGCAGGGAATGCTATCAAATTCACATCGAGTGGTAGTGTGAAGATTCAAATAGGGATTCTTGAAAAAGATGACGAGAAAATCAGTGTTCGATTTTCGATAACAGACACCGGTATTGGTATTAATCCGGAAAATATGGAAGCCATATTTGAGCCATTTACGCAGGCTTCAACAAGCACAACACGGAATTATGGCGGAACTGGTTTGGGACTTGCGATAGTAAAGTGTTTACTTGCTCTTTTCGAAAGTTCAGTTCATTTGGAAAGCGAAGAGGGCAGGGGCTCTAAATTTTGGTTCGATATTACCTTTAAACGTAATAATCAATCATTAGAAGAAAATATTTCAGGTAAGGAGTATATCAATGATCTCAATGGTTTGAAAGTACTTGTTGTTGAAGATAATCCGGTTAACAGTTTACTTTTGAAAAAGATCTTCCAGAAGTGGAATAATAGTCCTGATTTTGCAAGAGATGGTTATGAGGCTTTATTAAAGGTTTCCGGCAATAAATATGATCTAATTTTAATGGATATACATATGCCTTTACTTGATGGTTATGAAACTACTATGCAGATAAGGGAACTTGTAGATAAGGAAAAATCTACAGTGCCTATCATTGCATTAACCGCATCAGTATCGTCTAATCTTAAAGATAAAATACGTGAAGTAGGGATGAATGATTATTTGTCAAAACCATATAATCCCAAAGAACTTTATACAAAGCTCAGAGAGATTGTACTTAAGAAGAATTCGGATGTATAAATAAAAAAGCCCCATATTAAATAAATACGGGGCTTTTTGACTTAATATGGATTGTTTAGCTTGACAACGGCGGGCCAACCGGAATGTTAATTCTTTGACGGCTGCTAGGCTGTACAATTTTCTTTGCAGTGAACGTCGAAGTGAGATATTCACCGTGATGTATATTTCCTGACATAGTATCGCCACTTACAGTTCCTGAAAAAGTGAATGGAACATTATCAGCTAACATTCTGGATGCACTCCTGAAAACCACTGCGTTTCCATCTATTGTGCCATCAAGCTCATTGATAGTAAAGGTGCTTTTGTGAGAACCTTTCAGCCAATTTGAATCCTGCTGTTCTATACTGAAAGTATGCTTGCTTTCTTCATTGAAGTATGCTATAGTTACATCCCAGCGACCTTTAAGATCTGCTGCGGGAGCTTTCATCTCAGGAGTTGCTGGACGTTTCATATTCAAAGCATCAAATATACGATCGGCTACAATCTTATCATCTCCGGGCTGCATCATGAATGCAGCTATTGAAAGTGAAGTTGAACTTTCAGATGCCGCATCACCACGCCGACCACCGCCGGCACTTAATGCAATACGAGGTTTGGTAGTGGATAGATAAGTAGCTAATTCCTGTCCGCTAGCATTAAATTTAGCAGGATCCCATGAAATGGTAAGCGTTGGGGTACGGTTATCCAGACCTTCAGGCTGACGGATACTGGTTGTAACTCCGCTAATTGCTGAAACGCGTTTGGAAATAGTTTCCAGATAGCCAGTCCAGTTTAGTTCTTCCTGCGCATGATTCCGTTTAGTCCAGGCTTCAACAGCCGCTAACATACCGATCTGCTCTTCTTTTCCTACTTTGTTATCACGACCTGCACCGTGGTGAGGAGAGCTCGCTTGCCAAGCAGCCATTAGAAATTTCTTTTCACCTAATAATAATCCTGCACTTTGAGGTCCACGGATTGCTTTACCACCGCTATAAGCAACAATTGTTGCTCCGTCTGCAAGGTGAACATTAGGATTTAAGCTTAATGCCTCTGCAGCTGCATCAACAAATACGGGAACATTCTTCTTTTTAGCAGCCTGAGAAATTGCATATACAGAAAGAGGGCCTTTGTCGCCAGGTTCTGTTGGCATCATATAAATCATTGCAGTACGTGAATTCATTGCTCCTTCAAGCTCTTCCTGTGTTTCAACAGTAATCACTTTTACCCCTGCATTACGTACAGCATGATCATAAGTATTACGATATCTGCGTGGGATTATCACTTCATTTTTTTCAAATCCGGTAAGATCCGGTACACGAACAAGTTTTTCAGGGTTTCCACCGGTTACGGCAGCTATTGTTGAAATTTTGATGCCGCCAGCACAACCGCATGAAACAACTCCCCATTCAGCACCTGATAATTCGGCTAGTCTTTTTCCTACACCCATTGCTAATTCATCAAGTTGAACATAATTAGATTGTGCATTATACATTGCTTCTTTAGCTTCAGGAACTAAAGTAGACGCGCCAATAATTGTAAATGTTCCACGGCAATTAATTACAGGTTCTACACCCAACGATCTGTATACTTCTGGACCAAATTTCATTGGACCTGCAGCACTAGTTTCTCTACCCAATAAACCAGCTATGCCTAAGCCTTCAGCATTGATGGCAGCCTGAGCACTTCCAACAATTCCGCCGGCTAATGGCAGCATTGTCAGACCTTTAATTACGTCTCTACGTTTCATTTAAATATTTGATTTAAGTTTATTTTTTTTAATTAAAAGATACCCCTTAAGAATTAACTAATTTAAGGACTTCAATAAAAAATACAACCTAATATTGGTACTATTCATGTTACATCAGTCCGGAACCTGATTATTCCAATTTTACTGATTAGACTTTCTAAATTCAGCCACCTCTTGTACGGTGACAGCACTTGCATCGTTCCCGAAATTGGAGCGTATATAAGTCAGGATGTTAGCAACTTCTTCATCTTTAAGGAAATTATGTGCCGGCATCAATCCATTATATGGTTTATAATTAACAACAATTTCTCCATTTAAACCTTTTAATACCACATTTAAAAGTCTCGTTTTATCGCCACTTACCCAATCAGTACCGCCAAGAGGAGGAAAGCGGCTACCATCCCCCTTACCATCGTTCTGATGGCATGCTGAGCAGTAGGTATTATAAAGTGCAGCTTCCGGTTTTATTTTCCCTTTTTCAAGATCGTCGTTTATTTTATCGGGAGTACGAATATGGGAAAGCTCTTTGTGTTTCTCCATCGTTAGAAGCTGATTCTTTCCAAAGTTCTTTTTATCACCTTTAAACATCACTCGCCATATTCGTCCCTTCTCAGTTTCACTGATATATAATGAACCATCGGGGCCTTCAGCTATACCCATTGGACGAAGTTTGGCATCCCTTACATTGACAATCGGATCAACCCCGGCAAATCCATCTGCAAATACTTCCCAGTCGCCGGAAGGAGCTCCATTTTTGAATGGTACGAAAGCTACAAAATAGCCTGATTGAGGATATGGAGCACGATTGGTAGAACCATGAAATGCAATAAAGGCCCCGTTTTTATAACGGTCCGGAAACTGATTTCCTTGATAAAAATATAGATCATTTGGTGCCCAATGACCCGGGAAACCAATTAATGGTTGAGCGAGATTCCTTCCCTTACCTTCTTTTTTTCCATCGCCTCCATATTCTGGGGTCATTAATTTCTTCTTTTGGATTTGATCATAGTAATAATATGGCCATCCTGCATCATCGCCTTCCTTAATTTTTAGGAATTCTTCGGAGGGTAAAACGGCACTTTCCCATGGGGTATAAAGCTCTGGAAATAGGCGATGAAGGTTATCGCGGCCATGCTGTACCACATAAAGACTCTTATCTGCCTTATTCCAATCCATAGCCACAATGCTGCGTAATCCTGTTGCGAATAATATTCCGTCTTTTTGGGTCAGTCCGATTTTATTGGCATCAAAACGCCAGATACCGCCGTGTTGAACCAGTTCAGGACATGGTGTTATTCCGGGTTGCCCCGGCTTTCCTCCTGGAGTGTTTGCCAAATCCATGCAGTTATTGGATGGTGTTCCGAAAGGAACATACATAAAACCTTTATCGTCAAAAGATACAGGTTTGGTAATATGCCAGTGTGCACCATGTCCATGGTCATCGGTCAGCACTGTTTCCATCGGGCCATCGGGAATTAGTTTGCCTGGAGTTAGTTTGCTTCTGTAAATGGCAAGTGAAGAACTGTAATAAAGGTATCCCTTATGAATCCGCATTCCATTAGCCAAACTACCTACATCTTGATAATTACCAAAGTGCTGGATAATATCAGCCTTCCCGTCATTATCCGTATCGCGCATAGCTACATTGCCACCTTTGGTTGAGAAACGAAGTTTTACATAAATGTCACCATTATTATTGACAGCTAGATGTCGTGCCGGACCAAGGCTATCGATAACAACTACCGCTTCAAAGCCATCAGGGAATGTAAGTCCGCCATTATCCGGGTCTGATGCTGGTAGACCACCAGGATTTCTAAACAAGGTGAGACTCAGAATACTGATTAATAAAAATGAGGAAATTAGATAAAATGAAGGTTTTTTAAGAGATTGACGATTAAATTTCAGTTTCATATTTGAATTATTGTATATTTTGTACTAATATCTTATTTTAAATTTTTCATAAAACAAACACTGTTTTCAATTCCGGTATACTGTCCGTAATTTGAAATAATAACATAGCCACTTTTTTTGTAAAGTCCAATGGCTTCTGCCTGTTTTTCCCCGGTCTCTAAAATGTATTTTTTAAAATTCATTTCTTTGGCCCAGTTCTCTAGTTCGACTAATATTAGGCCTGCAATTCCTTTACCCCGGTTTTCAGGTAAAGTAAACATCCTCTTGACCTCCATTGTCTTAGAATCATATTCCTTTATTGCACCGCAGGAGATTGATTCGTTGTTCTGGTAGGATAGAACAACATGCCGGATCAGGTCAACTTTATTGAATTGGGAATAAAATGAATGTTCTTCTCCATCTCTTAAAGCAAGGTCTGCATCAAGTTTTTTAACAAGCTGGATAAAATCATTGTTGCCGGAGTCTGTCCTAATCAAACTGATCATTTAATTTTTTGAATTCATGATCCATAGAGAAATATACAATTCTGAAATTGTATGAATTAAACATACAAAAAACAGTTTTTTATTTTTGTAACAAATACTGTGCGGATTGCTCTTTTTTCATGTAAGCGGCAATAAGCTGTTCATTTGAACCTTGGCTTTTCGAATAGGATTCGATGATCCCAATATGAATCAAAGCAATTGTTAATGGAATTTTTTGCTGGTAGGATCTAAACTATTTCATCCTATAATCCGTTTCCTTATGTCGTATGCTCAAATCGAAATTTAATTATAGGTTGGGACTTATTGGTACAATATTATCACCAATAATTGCTAATTATCAATTTAAATTATCTCCCGGACCAATACCTATAGCTTTTTCGCCTGGGGTTTAATTGAAGTCAGATCTGCAATTTTTACAGGTTTACCACTGTCAATACTGTTTCTTGCAGCAATACCAGTAAGTATTGCTAGTGCCCCGTCTCTTAGGCCTGCTGATTGACGGTATGGATCGGTTTGGTTGGGTAGAAATATATGCTGCTTCATACGCTCATCGCCACCACCGTGCCCACCTTCAGTATTTGATATTTTGAAAATTTCCCGTTTCCCAAAGTTGCTGGTTAATTGTATTTCATCAAATCCTTCCTCTTCCCATGGCTGCTTTTCTTTAATCCAAGCATCCAGTTTACCCTTGGTGCCATTGAATGATATACGGTATCCTTCATATGGAGAATAAGCTGTTAAAGAATAACTTACCTGCACTTTGTTTGCATATTTAATCTGTACTGCCATTTTATCGAAGATGTCAATATCTTCTTTCCAGACGCAGCCATCACGCAGATAGCCATCATATTTTTCATTTTCTACGTAGAGCTTCATCATTTGAGGGCTTTTTGTAATATCCCAGTAGAAGTCACATTCTTTGGTATGCGGACAGGTACGGCAATGGGTATGCCTGAATGAATTATTCTTGCCATAAAATTCTAGTGCACCATAAGCGAAAACTTCTTCCGGGTCTGAGTCAATCCACCAGTTTAAAAGGTCAAAGTGATGGGATGCTTTATGAACCAGTAATGATCCTCCTTTTTCCCTCAGGCGGTGCCATCTTCTGAAATAATCTGCCCCATGATTGGTATCCAGATACCAATGAAAATCAACAGAAGTGATCTTACCAATTGAATTTGAACGGAGTAATTCGTAAATCTTCACCCGGTGCGGGGAATATCGGTAATTGAAGGTCACCCTTACACTTTTACCGGTTCGTTTTTCAGCTTCCAGGATTGCCTGACATTTAGTTTCATCGGTAGTCAATGGTTTTTCGGTGATAATATCCGCACCCATTTCCATTCCTTTGATGATGAATTCATGATGGGTATTATCTACTGTCATTACCATCAAAATTTCAGGCTTTGTTTCCCGCATCATTTTGTCAAAATCAGTAAAGGTTGGACAGCTAACTCCCATGCCAGATTTCATTAGCCTTAAGCGACCCTCATTGATATCACAAAGCCCGACGAATTCGATTTCATTACCGTAATTTTTAAGTACAGTTTTCCCCCACATTCCCGTAGCCCTAACCCCAAGACCAACAATAGCAATTCGCTTCTTTTTTACCGGCTGCAATAAATTCTCAGCCTGAGCAGGCAAAATGGCGGAACCTGCAAGGACTGTACTTGTCTGACGGATAAAATTTCTTCTTTTCATAATATATCACACTAGAACGGAATCATAAACTGATTCCTGATTTTGACAGAATCTAAATTGTTCAAAAACAAAGAGACTCAAATTAAATTATTTTTTTGTTAATGGATGAAATATTTGCCAGCTATGCCAGTATTCCTGTTAAGCATTTAGTCGCTTAAGATTTGTTTTGCTCGAATCCAATGATATGCCGATGAAATTATACCGCATTCCGGAGGAGGAGATCAGGTTATCATTGTTCAAACTAAATAGCTGTTCCTTATTTAGACGTTCAAGTGCAACGAAACTTTTATTATCTCTGGATAATATAATTGCTACCGGTCGGCCTCCTAGCTCATCATGAATAATCCGCTCCTTTTGCAAGCGGTTCCAGTCATAGGCCTTACTTTCAGGTCCACTTTCCAGTCCAACTACCCAAGATTGATCTTTCCATGATGCCTTATCTCGAAGGGTTAATTTACTTTTTGAAGCCCCGAATTCATACTTGCTCATATCTTCATATTTTTCCTTAAATTCTTCGTCTGCTTGCATGATGAGTGTATTTGGATACAATTCAATATACTTTTCAAGAGTTGTTTGAATGGAGGGAATTTCCGGTAAAGATTTTCCTTTCAGCGGACCTACAACTGCTTTTCCGTTAATCTGTCGCCACCATGAACCACTGCTTTTATCTTCGAACATAGCATTAAAATGATCCATTCCTACAAGTCTGAATTCTTCTGGTTTGCCTTCTATCAATGGTTCAAAAACTCTGCCCGTACGGCAAACTGTACAATAAGTCACCATGATTGGTTTTCCTCCAATGCTATCACGTACCTGGTGATGATAGCCTAGAAACTGGATAGGGTAGGCCTTCGATTCACCATTTAGGCTGATACCTAAAATAAATGGATTATTCATATTGATTACTTTATTAACATCAGCGATCCTATGGTTTCTATTCCATCAAAGAAATTGCCAATTCGAATATTTTCATTTTCTGCATGCTGGTTATTGTCATGATTAACTATGGGAACCGTAATGGTTTTTGCCTTCAAATGTTTTTCAAATAGATAAAGTGGAAGACTTACTCCCATGGTAGGTTGCAATACCAATCGAGAACTTTAACTGAACTCTCGGCCTCAACCAACTCTTCTGCAGGATCCTACTCATGCAAACATTGCGAGCAAATCATTAAGTCTTGATCTTGATAGGTAAATTCAGATTTACATTTTGGGCAGGGAAGATTATCGCTCATGATTTTGTTATTTGTAAGCCAAAGATAATAAAAGGGTTAAGATTGTATTTTTTGATAAATGGCACTGTTGTCGGTTGAATCTTAAGTAATTTTTAGCGGTTGGTGAAAACACCAATCGCAGAATAACACCAAGCGCAGAATAACACCAAGCGCGGGCAAAACACTAACCGCAGGATTACATCAACCGCCGGTAAATTTTAATCTGATTTTGAATTTACAATTTGTTTCACGCCCTTTTGATAGGATGTTGGTGTAAAATTGAAGCGCTTTTTAAATTTAGTACTATCAAAGAAATAATTCTGGTTGTATTGGTACATCATCTCGGGCATTTCCCTCATGAATGGAATAAAAATACCTAGAATTTTGATCAGAAACGTAGGTAAAACACTGAGTTTTTTATTGGTGTTCATTTCTCTATTAAAAAGGTCAACCCATTCTTGGGCATTAAGTGTATGATCATCGCATGGTAAATGCCAAACCTGATTGTATGAATCTGGGGTATTTACTAAAAGGGTGGTTGCTTTTGCAGCATCGGGAGTATAAATGAAGGAATGCTTTTTATTTCCATTAACAAACCAATTTACGTTCTTTCCTTTAATCAGATTATTGTAAACCACCTGGATTAAAAAACTGTTTTGATTTCCCGGACCATAAAAATCAGGTGCTCTTGCGATCAATGCATTTATTTTCCCTGCTTCTACAGCTTTCAAAATCATTTCTGCTTACCAGACGGATATTCTGAGTGTATTGGGACAGTTCTTTTGCAAGCAATTTGCCTATTGTGCCATTTGCACCAAGAATGGTCTGTTTCATTTTTTCTTGTTTGAGATTTAGTGTAAACTAATAAAAATAGCAGTATCTAAATTTAGAAAGATTGATTTTTAATTTATTACAATAATTGATAAAATTTCCTGAGGTCGGTGTTATCACCGACCTCACCGACCTTTTGAAATATTATTGATTTTCGGTATGCTTTAAAATGAAATCAACAATAGGCTTCGGATCTTTCAAACTATGCGGATGATGACCAATTCCTTTCTTAACAATCAGTTCGATTTCTCCACCAGCAGCACGATAATTTTCGGCAAGCTTAAGCGTGTTTTCTTCATATGGTACAACTCTGTCGGCATCTCCGCAAACACTGATCAGCGGAATTTTGGCCTTTGCCAGCTTTAGACAATTATTCAAGGGGATTCCTTTAAAGTCCTGAACAGAGAGTTCAGTCAGATCATAAGCTTTGAGGCATGTCTCCCAGTCAGTTTTTGAACCTTGGCCTTTACCCAGTCCGCCTGGCCAACTTTTAATATCACAAACCGGGGCATCAACATAGATGCAAAATACTTTATCAGTGTTTTCTGAAGCCCAGTTAAAAGCATCTAACCCACCTCTACTCATGCCTTCAAGGACAGTTTTTTTATTTAATCCGAAGTTTTTAATTAAGAAAGTATAAAAATCACTGAGCCTGTTAAGAGCCACTTTGTTTCCGTATAAATCTATAACATCCACATACACTACATGGAATCCCTGATTCAATAAGGCTATATCGGTTTGAGGTTCATGAGCCCAGAACTGTGTTCGCCAAATCCAATTTTTTGATTGATTAGACTTATGAGGAAAAACAATTTTTGCATCAACTCCATTGAATTTAAACTCAATGATTTCAAAGCCGTTCCAAGAATTTTGTACAAAAACATTTGAAAATAATATGGTACTGTTTTGTACTTGTTTGACAATTGCTTTGGGCGCAGCAAATCCGGGAAATACCAGGCTGATTATAATTGTAAGAATTAAAAATTGCTTGAATGTTTTGGACTTTAATTTTCTCATGTTTAGATTGATGGCATCAGAGGGATTTAAAGAAACAATCTTATGGTATTTAGTAATTAACTAAGAGGAAGATTGCTTCGCTAAGCTACCATTGGCATTTTTGTAATTTGCTTTTTAAATATTGAAATTTTCAAAATAATTATCTCTCGCAAAGACAAAAGAAAATTGTTTAAAGTTTAAGCACCCAGCCCATTTGCTAATTATCTAATTATCTAATTTGCTAATTCAATAGTCAATCATCAAATCTTTGATTTCCTCTAATGTTCGCTTCCTCAATTTTGTTGTCAATACTCCTCTTACTGCATTATCTTCGACTGCTTTGCTATTCCTGACATTAGTATAAATTTTATAGGTTTCTGTGCGCTCCAAATGTTTCTCTTCTAAAATTTCGAATTCCGGAAAGTATTCCCTTACAAAACTCCAATTCATGGTTTGTGGTTCTGTTAAGGTTGGCAAAGTATGAATATCTACTAGCAATAAAAATAATCCATTATTTTTTAACGTTCTTTTAATTTCCTTGCAAGCAAGTTCCATATTTTCGACATGATCTAGCGAATTGAATGAGCATATGACATCAAAATAATTATCGGCAAAGGGGATATTCTCACCATAGGCTTTAACATAGCTCATCTTATGCCCTTTTGCACCCATTTTGAGATATTGATCGGCTAGAGGATCTATTCCTATCCTTTCTTTTGCCATATCCGCCCATTCTAAAGAACCTCTAGGGCCACAACCGATATCCAGAATAATTTTGTCTTTGTAAAATTCTTCAGAGATAGAAAAATTACCCGTATAAAAATATTTGTAATGGGAATTGTTATTGAGGTTTTTAGAAAAAAGCTTGATAATTTTCCAATAGCATAACTCAAAAAATTCTTTAAAGGATAATGAAGCAGAACTTGGGGCTGACTTTGAATTCATATTTAAAATCGTCTTATTATGATTACTCCTGATACTACAAGCAATACACCAATAATTTTCATAAAGCTAATTGAGTTCTGCTGAGCAACTAGAATATTGAAATGTTCCAGTAATATTGAAATTATCATTTGACCAGCTACAACCAGACCGAAAGTTAATCCCGGGCCTAATTTTGGGAACGCAAAGATTATTACCGTGACATAGAATGCACCTAACAAGCCTCCAAGCCAAACATGTGCAGGAGCCTCTCTTACTCCTGCCCACGACATGGATTGTTTCGTTATTAATATATAAGTTATTAGTCCCAATGTCCCAATTACAAAAGACAACATTGATGCATAAACCGGACTTTCAACCGTTTTACCTAGTTTGGCATTTAATCCGGCTTGAATTGGTAAAAATGCTCCTGCAAGAAATGCTAAAGCAATCCAGAATATTTTAGTCATGATGTTAAGCTTAGAGAATTTTATAAAAATACTGTTGTTTGATTGGTATTATTAAATTCTTAGCTTTTTAATTTTATCTAATCTTTTGATTGTACCAAGCTAAAATAAAACCGCCCAAACAAGCAGAGCCTATTGCTAGCAGTAGTACGGGCAAATCTTTTTTAAAGAATATCTCTAATTGCCCAGTGAATATTATACTTAATGCTAAAAAGAAAAGCACCGGCCCTGCAATCCATAAACCCCAGCGCCAAGATTCTTTCGGCCAAAAAAATCCAAATATACCTCCACAAAATAGGTAAATTAGAGCGAGAGGGACTGGAAATGGTTCCATTTTAGGGATAAAAGGAACAATAAGACCGAAAATTATGGCTAAGATGTACGGTAGTTTTGTATATCTATAAATCATTTTTCGCATTTTAGATTTAGCAAAATATAAGCTGTTACAAATTTTCTTTCTCCAGACTGAATTACTTTTGGTAGGAATGTTAACTCCCGACTTCCCACTATTCTTTTGGAACTTGGCAAATTTACGATATTAGTAATTTAATATTCAAACAGTAAAAATGTAAAAGAGAATTCCAATTGTTCAATTCAGCGCTTCCGATCCCAATTTAACAAAGCCTTTCGTGCATGGTATTTCTTAATTTGCATTGCTTTTATAAAATATTGAACAAAACCGCTTATTGTGCCTATAATTACTCCTATAAACAAGGCATAACCTAAATCAGGCTGCAATTTAGGTATTGATAATAAGGGTAAATCAGCAAAATAGGGAATTATAAACAACCAACTGAAAGCCACAAAAACACTAATGAATAGCCAAAAAATATCTTTTTTAACCGAAATCTATTGTATCTCGGCAATTTATTATCATTAATAAAAAAAGCCCCGTCTCCGAAGCCTTCGATAAAATTTTAAAATGAGTATTACTTCAAATCTTTGGACCAAGTCACACCAGCCATCCCATTCAAATCCCACACAATTATTCCTGCCTGAATTTACGCTGTTATAGTGCATGTCGGTTCCAAAAGTATCCGGTGCAAGTCCTTGTTTTACATAAGGTACAGCCTGGTTAAACCAGAATCCCACACCGCCATGGCCGACATTGAATAAAATTCCTCTTTTACGGGCATCCAACACAAAGGGACGAAGCTTTCCGTTTTCATCTACCACAGGCATACGTTCTGTTACATTTTCATAGGCATGGGTAATGATATCACCAGCTTTCATGTGGTTTAGTTGATCTTATTCTTTGCGTCAATAACATGCCCGCCTTTTAGTAAAAAATCGATTTCCTGCGCAGATACGAACTGGCAAGAAACAGACAGGCAGATCGCGAATAATACGGATCTGCCTGTTTGTATGAAATATGTTATGTTCATTTTTATTTCGCTAATGGAGCACTTAGGGCATTCAGATCCCATACTACACGACCAGTGCGTAAAGTTAATTCTGCTTCCAATTTTTGTTTTCCCCTCAATGCCATACCGCTGGCATCGATGTACCCAAAATCGCCTTCTCTCAATCTGAAAACGGCAATATCAGCTTCGCTTCCAACACTCAGGTTTCCCAATTCGGTACGCTGTATTACTTTGGCAGCATTCCAAGTAGATGCAGCAATCACATCGGCCAAAGGCATACCTAGAATCAGGAATTTGGATGCCAAGTTAGCCATATCTTTAAACCCGGCATTCATGCTTCCGGTGTGTAAGTCAGAGCTTAAAACATCCGGCTGGAAACCTTGTTCCATAGCAGGGACAGCTTGACTCCAATTGAAACTTCCACCACCATGACCAACGTCAAAAATGAGCCCTTTTTTGCGAGCTTCCCAGACAAATGGTTTTACTTTTTTAGTGTTTACATCAACAATAGCTTGTTTATGCTCAATCATTTTACCATCCTTATCAAATTCCTGATCATAGCGATAGGCATGAGTTAAAATATCTCCGGGACGAAGATGTTTTAATAATAAATCTTCAAGAGGGAGAGGAGGAAGTGATTTCCCGAAATCCACCATCACCGGAATGCCGGCAATCCTTCCTGCTTCTACAGCCTTATCTGTTGGTTCCCAATCGTGGCCGATATAATGCGCAAGCTTTATCCCAATGACAATATCCTTATTCTTTAGGGCCATAGCAGCAGTGAGTTTAGGATCCATATCGGTTTCATCTTGCTCAAAGGCCTCGACGCCACGCATACCTCCACCCACAATGTTCATGAATGCAAGTACCCGAGTTTTAGATTGCTCAACGACGTTCTTTCTAAATAAATCAATGTTTTTCCATCCTGCACCTCCCGCATCTGCAACCGTGGTAACTCCTGAACGGAAGGTGAATCCATCCGGTGGAAGAGCATCCTGACTATTGCTTAGATAATTATTTGCCTCAGTTCCGTGGAATACGTGTCCGTGAATATCAAGAAGGCCAGGAGTTACATAAAGTCCACTGACATTGACTGTTTTTTTTGCCGAACTCGCCGGAATATCAGCTGCTACACGAAAAACTTTCCCATCCTTAACTGCAACATCCATTTTGCCATTAATTTTGTTCTTAGCATCGATTACATGTCCTCCTTTGAGCAGAAGATCAATTTCCTGTGCATTTACTTTAGTCGCTAATAAGGCAATGAATAAGAAAAGCGACAGGCTTCTTACTGTTTTTAAATAAGTTCGCATTCGTTCTTTTTTTTAATTTGGTCTTAAAGTATATTATTTAGTAAGTGCCTGAGGAGAATCCCAAATTGGTCCGCTAACCCCGTTTAAATCCCACATAATTTTACCTGCACGAATGGTTAATTCTGCTTCCATTTTTTGTGTTCCCTTCAAGGTGTTTCTTCGAACATCGGTAAATCCGAATTCACCTTTCTTCACACTGAATACTGCAACATCTGCCTCATTACCTACGCTCAGGTTACCTAAATCTGGTCTGTTGATTGCTCTAGCCGGACTAGCGGTAGATTTTTCAATCACTTCTTCTAGCGTAAGTCCGATATTCAGGAATTTAGACATCACATTTGCCATATCTTTCATCCCACCATTCATACTATCTGAGTGAAGGTCTGTGCTGATTACATCTGGTTTGAAACCTTGTTTGATTGCAGGAATAGCCTGGCGCCAGAAAAATGCACCACCACCATGGCCAACATCAAACAATATTCCTTTTTTCTGAGCATCAAATATAAATGGCTTTACTACTCCGTCATCATCTACCACGGTCTCACGATCTTTTGGACCATAAGCAAATGTATGGGTGAAGATATCACCTGGACGAAGATGTTCTAGGAATAATGATTTTATCGAATTGGTAGGCTGATGTTCACCAAAATCGACCATCACAGGTACATTAGCCAGTTTTCCTGCCTCTACAGCTCGGTCAACCTGCGTAAAATCACCCCAATAATGTGCTGCTTTGATACCGACAATGATCGTTGGAAAAAGCTTAGTGATCATATAGGCAGTCATTTCAGGGTTGAAATCAGATTTATCCTGCTCCTCAAAACGACCGTACATCCCAGTTCCGGTTATATTTAACAGGGCAAGGATACGAGTCTGGGAGCGATCGATACTTTGCTCCTTGAATCGACGAAAGTTTCTCCAGCCAGATGATCCCGCATCTACGACAGTTGTTACACCGGCTCTGAAGGTAAAAGCATCTGCCGGAACAGCTGTCTGACCATCAGCGATATATGCTAGAGGATCATTCCCCTGAAATACGTGTGCATGCATATCAATAATGCCCGGAGTTACATATAAACCACTCACATCTACCGTTTTTTTAGCAGAAGTCGCCGGAATATTTGCTGCTACTTGGACGATCTTGCCACCGGAAATCGCTACATCCATTTTGGCATTTATTTTGTTTTTGGGGTCAATTACCTGACCTCCTTTTAAAAGAAGATCGATTTGCTGAGCTTGTAGTGCCAAACAGCTGAACACTAAAATGATAGTCAGAATACTTAAAAAGGGTCGGTTCATTTTACTTTTTTTAATTGTTTGTGTGTTTTATAAATTAAACTCCAATATATACCAAGATTTTTAAGGATAAGAATGTATTGTACAGTTTTCTTTCAAAATGGAAAGAATACTTGACACAGGTTATTTTTTCGAATGATTTTGAATTCATAACAAGTTTATTACATTTAGTTTTTTAAAGAAAGGCAATGAATTATATACTTCTGCTCAGCTTATTATTTATTTCAGAAATGGTATCGGCGCAAAAGGAGAGAAATGAGGATTTTATCCATTCTCAGGATCTTTTCAATACAAGTATGAACCCGAAGGTTTCCTGCTATCGCATTCCGGCATTGCTATGTGCAAAAAACGGTGTGCTACTTGCAGCAATCGATGAGCGGATTAATTCATGTGCTGATCTAAATGGAAATGATAATATCAATATTGTGATCAGAAGATCTAAAGATAATGGACTTAACTGGTCTGAAATCCGTACGATAGTAGATTATCCCGAGGGGAGGTCTGCATCTGATCCTTCTTTCATTCTAGATGGCAAAACTGGAACTATTTTTCTCTTTTACAATTATATGGACAGGTTTAAAGAGAAAGACATTTACTATTTGCATGTAATGAAAAGTATGGATCATGGGCTTACTTGGTCCGAACCTCAAGATATTACATCACAGATTAGTAAGCCGGAATGGAAAAAGGATTTTAAATTCATCACCTCTGGAAAGGGTACTCAGACTAGCTCCGGAACATTACTGCATACCCTTGTCAATATGCAGCGTGGGGTTTTCATTTTCGGTTCAAAGGATCATGGCAGAACTTGGTTCTTGAAGGAAAGTCCAATCAAATCTGCAGATGAGTCAAAGATTATTGAGTTGAAAGACGGAACTTGGATGGTCAATTCCAGAATGAATAAACTTGGGATGAGATATGTTTCTATTTCTAAAGATCAAGGTGAAAGTTGGGAAAGTAGGGAAGAAGCATCTTTAATAGATCCTTCCTGCAATGCAGCCATTATTCGCTATAACTATAAGGGGAAGAATTGCTTACTATTTGTGAATGCGGCAGCAAAGGATAATCGTAAAAACCTGATGCTGAAGATTAGTTATGATGAAGGTAAGAGTTGGTCGGCTGGGCAGACTGTTTTTTCAGGTGCAGCAGCCTATTCAGACATTGTAATTTTGAAGAATGGAGAAATTGGAATTCTGTTTGAGAGAAATAATTACAAGGAAAATGTATTTGTTAGATTCTCCTTCAAATGGTTGGAGCCATGATTGCTTACCTTCTTTACCGGTTTCCTACACCGGATGCTGAATTGAGGGAATTGGATCCTTATTATCGAGAACATCTACGGCTATTGTAATATTTTTTTTACGGATTGTCCTAAAAATATCTTGTTTCATATTTATTTAATTCCTTAATTTTTAGCTAATTTAGCTAAAATGAAAAAAATATGGCCATTTATAAACTTCAGGTAAACGGAAAAACCTTGCAGGCCGATGTAGAAGCGGATACTCCATTATTATGGGTATTACGTGATCATCTGGGCCTGGTTGGAACCAAATATGGTTGCGGTATTGCTCAGTGCGGTTCTTGTACTGTCCATGTGAACGGCTCTGCAACACGGTCTTGTGTGTACCCTGTTTCAGCAGTCGGTAACTCACAGGTATTAACCATCGAAGGACTGTCTGAAAAGGGTGATCATCCATTGCAACTTGCATGGGATGAGATCGATGTCGCTCAGTGCGGATATTGTCAGTCTGGTCAGATTATGACTGCGGCTGCACTGTTAAAGCAGAATCCTAAACCAAGTATGGATGAAATTGAAGTTACAATGAATGGAAATATCTGCCGTTGCGGTGCATATCATCGTATTCGTGATGCGGTAAAATTGGCGAGCTCTAAAATCTGATCATTATGACAAGTAAAACAACAAACAGCAGGCGCGATTTTTTAAAAATGACCGCCATAACAGGGGGAGGCCTTGTACTTGGATTTAATTGGTTCAGTGCCGAAGCTAATGTGCCCGAAGTCATATCTGGTTCGGCCATGGCTGCCGGAAATATTGGTTTTAATAGTTTCCTGTCTATAGCTACTGATGGTACGGTTACAATCATGTCTCCAAATCCTGAGCTTGGCCAAAACATTATTACATCTTTCCCAATGGTGGTAGCTGAAGAGCTAGAAGCAGATTGGAAAAAAGTGAAAGTATTACAGGCTAATCTTGATAATAAATTTGACCGTCAACTTACTGGTGGTAGCGGGGCAGTTCCACATTCTTGGAAATTGCTTCGGAATGCCGGAGCAACAGCCAAATTCATGCTGATTGCTGCTGCTGCTAAGCAATGGTCTGTACCTGAATCTGAATGTACGGCATCTAACGGTTTTGTATTGCATGCCCGATCAGGAAAGAAATTAAGTTTTGGCGAGCTAGCAGAAGCAGCTTCTAAAATGCCGGTTCCAACAAGTGTAAAGTTAAAAGATCGCAAAGACTTCAAACTGATCGGAAAATCTGTAAGGAATGTAGAAAATCTTAAGATTGTAACCGGAAAGCCATTATTTGGAATGGATTTTTACCGTGAAGGAATGGTATACGCCATGATCCAACGTCCGGCATTTGGGATGAAGTTAAAGTCTTTTGATGCAGCCATTACCAAGGCAATGCCTGGGATTATCGATGTGGTTTCATTCAAAAACAATGTAGCTATCGTTGGTAAGTCAACATGGGAAGTGCTCAAAGCAAGAAAATTACTAAAAGTTGATTACGAAAAGGAAGCAGATTTAGAAAGTACAGAAGATCATGACAAGCTATTTTTATCTTTAATGGATAGCGGTCAGGCTACTGTCAGACGTAAAGATGGTGATGTGGATGCTGCATTTAAGAATGCTGAAAAAGTAATTAAGGGTGAATATCAATGTCCCTTCATTTCGCACAGTCCGATGGAGCCGATGAACTTTTTTGCAGATGTTCGCCCTGATGGGGTTGAATTAGTTGGCCCTACCCAAACTCCGGCAAGAGCGCGAGCCGAAGTTTCACAATTACTTAAAATACCTGAAGATAAAATTACCCTTGAGCTAACTCGCTTAGGTGGTGGTTTTGGCAGAAGATTAAAGAACGACTTTGTAACCGAAGCGGCTGAACTGTCAAGTATAATCAAAAAACCGGTGAAATTAATTTGGTCGAAGGAAGACGACATGACTGGCGGAACTTATCGTCCTGCCGTACGTTATCGTTTTGAAGCGGCATTGGATGCTGCAGGTAATTTAACCGGCTATAAATTAAGAGGAGTAGGAATTAATTCCGGAAACTCAACCCGCGAACATAATTTCCCTTCTGGGGCGGTTGATAATTTACTGATTGATTCTGTAGAACATAAGTCGCCGATTACAACGGGAGCTTGGCGTGCGCCTATTACTAATTTCCTGGCTTTTGCTGAACAGGCATTTATTGATGAAGTTGCACATGCGGCAGGAAAAGATCCGGTTCAGTTCCGTTTGGATCTACTAGCTAAAGCAAAACGAGCGCCCGTTGGAGAAATTCGTTATGATATTAATCGCATGGAAACAGTTATCAAAATGGCAGCCGAAAAATCTGGATGGGGTAAGAAGAAAGATGTTTCACAAGGATTCAGTGTTTATTTCTCTCATGCATCTTATGTGGCGCAGGTTGCCGATGTAATTATGCGAAATGGTTTACCTGTTGTTAAGAAGATCTATGCAGTATCTGATTGCGGACAGGTTGTTGCTCTTAATGGTGCGGTACACCAGGTAATGGGAGGTATTGTAGATGGTATGGGACATGCCATGTACAGTAAATTAAGTTTCAGAGATGGAGTTGCTGATCAGAATAATTATAATACTTATCGTCTGATCAAAATGAAGGAAGTACCTGAAATTGAAACCCATTTTGTGGACAATGGAATTGATCCTACCGGTTTGGGTGAGCCTGCTCTTCCGCCAACTGGAGGTGCTGTTGCGAATGCAATATTCAAGGCTACAGGAAAGCGATTAAGAAATCAGCCTTTTATTGAGGAAGACGTCTTTAAAACGGTTTCTTAGTCTTTAAAATAAATTTATTTAAGAGGCTGCTTCATTTAAAATGATCAGCCTCTTTTTCATAGCATCCATTTCCAGGTTTAATAGTAGATTTTCTCATAAAATCCCTACCTTTGCAAAATTATTTTCCGGAAGGCCAGTCAACTAAACTGCAATCTTTCGCAATTATTTAACAGACACTATGAGAAAGATCGTTGATTACAGAAAGATTTTGGGAGTTGATAAAAATGCCGAACTACAAGAGTTGAAAACGGTATATCGCTCTTTAATGAAGAACTGGCACCCGGATAAGTTTTCTGAATCTACTGAAAGTAAGCTTGAAGCAGAAGAAAAAAGCAAGGTCATTATTGAAGCGTATCATTTTCTGGTTAGCATTGCCCCCGAAACACGTATGCAAACCCTAGATGATTATAATCTGACCACATCAAGTGTTGGTATTGCTGATTTTGAACATCAGGGACAGGTATTAACTGTAAAATTTGGTGATGGGAATGAATATGAATATTTTGATGTTCCGCGGGCAGTTTATATCAAACTGGTAAATGCTGATTCTCCCGGCAGGTTTGCTCGTAGGCATATTTACAATAATTATGTTTACAGAAGCACTAGCAAGCGTGTGGCTACTGCCTGATCATTTGCTTCAATAGTGAACGCTTTCCTCTTTTTGATCGTGTATAGTATTGTTTTGAAATATTTTTCATAAATTAATAGTATGAAAGTCAGCAGATTAGGAAAGAGGTTTATCCTTATGAGCTTATTGGCTCTAATTAGCTTCAGCGCCCTTGGGCAAAAAAATAAAGCCGAGAAGCAAGAGGAAATCAGAAAATTGCTGGATAGTAAGGTTTTTATCTTCAGTCCGCAGTCAGCTAGCCCAAGTACCGGAGCCATGATCCAATTAACCTCCGAGTTTTATCTTAAGATCAAACAAGATACACTTGAGAGTAATTTACCCTATTATGGGGTAAATTTCCAGCCAAGCTTTGGAGAAATCCGAAGTCCACTTGAATTTACTTCTACAGATTTTGATTATACAATCAATACCACGAAGAATGGCACTTATGATATTACGATCAAGTTGAATGATCCCAGTGATCCGGATCAGATCAATCTTACTATTTCTACTCTTGGCTATACTAATGTCAGGGTTATCAGTACTAATCGTCAGCCCATTTCATTTTACGGAGACATATCAGCTCCCCGGGCTCCAAAGATAAGAAATCGATAAATTGACTTAGTTTTTCAGGAACTTAGGCTTTCTTCTCTTGAAGAAATACAAGTCTCGGATTTACCCATGAAAAGCATCGATTTAAGCAAATTTACTAAGATTATTATTGCTGATCAACTACAACAATCTGAAAATTATTCAAACAAAAAAAAAGCCCGCAAAGCAGACCTTTTTTGTTTAAAGGAAATATCCTTAGATGTATGACGTTGCAACACTAACGATTTTCCATCCTTTGCCTGTATTTGACATGCTCAGGTAATTTATTTTGGAAAATCCGTCATATTTCATAGTTACCTTAACCACACTCTGAGTTGGAGTTGATTCAACAATACTAAACTCAGTAATGCAGTTTTGCTCAATATTT
>Ga0209702_10003828_pt1 | contig 23065 bp, 19 predicted proteins | sample FRY01_FD_187210 | JGI IMG/M metagenome (GOLD analysis project Ga0209702, IMG submission 187210) | Freshwater microbial communities from Lake Fryxell liftoff mats and glacier meltwater in Antarctica - FRY-01 (SPAdes) (version 2) | ecosystem: Environmental > Aquatic > Freshwater > Ice > Glacier... | reverse complement strand
AGCCTCCTCGTCGAGGGCGATGAAAAGGCCTTGATGACCGTGGCTGCCTACATTGATCTGAATTGATTCGCTCCGCAAATCTCTGCGGTATCGCTTCGCCATCTTTCCTCCGCTGGCGCGGCGAGGCTGAGGCAAACGCGGAGAGCCCGACGCACCCGAGGCGGGGTTTCGCGCCCGAGGAGGTCGAGGCCGAGGTGGCGATTGGCGGCAAGCTGCCCTTGAAGCAGGTCATCCGTAGCCGGGTTCGCTACCTGATCGACGGCGGAGTGTTTGGCAGCGCCGCTTTTGTCGAGAATGTCTTTACGCGCCACCGCGAGCGCTTCGGTCTGAAGCGCAAGATCGGGGCACGGCGAATGCGGGAAGCCGATTGGGAAGACCTCTGCGTCTTACGAGATCTAAAGAACGACCTGATTGGAGAGCCTGCGGTGCGACCGGCGCGTGCGGAATAAAGCGTGGCGAGGAGAAGGCGTGAGTTCCCCTGAAAGTCCCGCCAAGATCGGCGGGATCCGGGAATGTTGTGAAAGTGCCGGGCGTTCATGTGCCTGCGGCGTGCCGGATGTGCGGTTTTTCGGCGTAAGATGCTCGGGTGCCGCAAAATCGGTGGGCCGAGATGGCGCACGAGAGGTGCAGCGGGAAGGCGAGAGGATGCTGACGCGTGAAAAAGGGGGATTGACGTGCGGCTTCGTTATTATTAGCCTGTCCCTGAGGATTTTTAAGCCTGTCCCTGAGGATTTGTCCCTGAGGATTTTATTTGTCCCTGAGGATTTTCGAGAGTTCCGTATTGATGCGGGAAAATGGGGGATTGACGTGCTGCACCGTTATTATTAGCTTGGAATTTTCCTTCCCCTTTCGTCAGCTCCGGTGCGCATGTGCGCTGAGGATACACTTGGATCCGGTCGTTCGATCCCTTACAAAAGCCTCATACCATGACTGCCCGAAACTGCTTTTCCCTTCTTCTGACCGGACTCTGTCTCTGCTGCGCAGTAAAGGCGGAGGCCAAACCGCGTTACAACGTCCTTTTCATCATTTCAGACGATCTGACCTATTCCGCCCTTTCCTGCTACGGAAACGAAGTCTGCGAGACCCCGAACATCGACAAAATCGCCGCCAGCGGAACCCGCTTTACCCGCGCCTATTGCAACGCAACCTATTGCGGTCCCTCCCGGGCTTCGTTTCTCTCCGGTTACTACCCCCACGCCACGGGCACGCTGGGCTACGAAAACCCCCGACCTAAAATCGGAGACCGGGCGACCTGGCCGCAGCATTTTAAAAATCACGGAGCGTATTCAGCCAGAGTCAGCAAGCTGTTCCATATGGGAGTTCCCGGAGGAATTGAAGTCGGAGGCGAAGAACACGAACCGAACTTTTACAACGGAGCCGACGACGAACTTTCGTGGAGCGAGCGATTCAACAGTCCCGGCCCGGAATGGCGGGCACCCGGCGACGGTGAAACCCTCGAGAACAATCCCGACGGGAAAAAGCCGGTCATGGGAGGGAACACCTTCGTCGTCGTCGAGGCGGACGGTGATGATTTGGTCCATTCGGACGGCATGACGGCTCAAACGGCGGCCCGCCTCATCGCGGAGCATCGGAACGAACGCTTCTGGCTCGGTGTGGGTTTTGTCCGACCGCACGTGCCTTTTGTGTCCCCCCGGAAATACCACGAGCCCTTCAAACCCTGCGACAAACTGACCCTGCCGCCGAAACTCCCCGGCGACTGGGATGACATCCCGAAAGCCGGCATCAACTACAAAACCAGCGAGAATATGAAAATGGACATCCGCCGGCAGAAGAAGGCCGTCGGGGGCTACTATGCCTCGGTTTCCTACATGGACGCCCAGGTCGGCATCGTCATGGACGCGCTGGAGAAATCAGGAGTCAAAGACGAAACCATTGTCATCTTCACGAGCGATCACGGCTACCACCTCGGCGAGCATGATTTCTGGGCGAAAGTCAGTCTTCGTGACGAGTCTGCAGGGGTTCCCCTGATCATCTGTGTTCCCGGGAAAAAACCTGCAATTTGTGATTCGCTCGTTGAGCTGATCGATCTCTACCCGACGGTTTCTGCGCTATGCGATCTGCCGGTTCCGGAAAATATCCAGGGACGCGACCTTTCGCCCCTTCTGGACGATCCCTCCCTCGAAGTGCGCGATGCCGCCTTCAGCGTCGCTCCGATGCGGAAAGGATTCCTCCTCAGAACCCCCGATTTCTCGTACATCCAATATGAGGAGGATGCCTCCGGAGGAATCGAAATCTTCGACATGAAAAAGGACCCCGGACAGTACAACAACCTCGCCGCTCTTCCGGACCAAAAAGATCGTGTCACCGCTTTTCGGAAGAAAATGGAGGAACGGCTCAAGGAAGTCCGGCAGAACGACCTGCCCCTACCTCAGCCGCAGGCAAAACAGCTCTAACGCGAACGTCGGTAGAAAATCCGGAAGACCAGCGACATCTGAACCCCCTCCTTCCCCGGCCCAAGTGTGAAAAGAGATTCTTGGGGACAGGTTAATTATTTGAAATTCCCGCTTGCCAAACAGTGTCCTTACGATCAATGTTCACACGAACATTAACCAAGATCTCATGAGACAATCTCGCATCCCGAGAACCATGCGTGTCCCCGAGAACCACGCGTTCGCTCACTGGAACCATCACCCGGTTTACCCTTCCTCAAGGCTTACACAGCTTCGAAATTGAGGTGGTCCCCGGTGCCGCCGTAGTAAACCCGAACTTCAGCGTCAGAATTTTTGCCACTGACAATTCTCTTGTCAGTGATGATTTGAAAGCGCCGTTGCGAAACGAGATCAATAAGTTGACAAAGAAGATCAAGAAGGCGATTCGATCCGGGCAAAAAACGAAAGCCAAGAAGCTGAAAACGAGGCTCAAGAAGCTCAAGGGGATTTTGGCGACTCTGCCATGACTGAACCCCCTCCTCCCCCGGCCCACGGGTGGCAAGAACGCGGAAGGGATGAAAAAGGGATTTCCTGGCAATCAATCCATTGACACAACCGGCAAAATCACGCCATGATTCTCGACGATGGCCCCGATCGTCCCCTACTCCCCCCGCCCCCCTCATTCCCCGGCCAAAGGGTGGCAAGAATGCGGAAGGGTTGAAAAAGCAAATTCCTAACAGTAAAACATTCATAGGCGCGGCACTGACGCCATCATCGGCAAGACGCTGAAGGGCATCATCAGCAGTTGGAATCCCAGTGCGGAAAAGCTGTTCGGCTATACGGCTGCGGAAGCCATCGGCCAGCCGATGCTGATGCTCATCCCGCCGGAGCACGCGGACGAGGAACCGGGGATTCTGGCGCGCATCGCGCATCGCGCAGGGCGAGAGCGTGCGGAATTTCGAAACCATCCGACTGCGCAAAGACGGCACGCGCATCCATGTCTCGGTCACCCTTTCCCCGGTCAAGGACCACGCCGGGAAAGTCATCGGCGCGTCGAAAGTCGCCCGCGACATCACCGAACGCAAGCAGGCGGAAGCTTCGCCGCGCTCCCCCGAGCCCCGTTACCGGCGGCTCTTTGAAGCCGCCAAGGACGGCGTGCTGATCCTCGACGGCCAGACCGGCCAGATCACCGATGCCAATCCCTACATCCTGAGCGTGCTCGGCAGCACGCACGCGGAAGTGCTCGGCCAGGAGCTGTGGGAAATCGGCGTGTTTGGAGACGCGGCCGCGAGCCGCGGGGCTATGGAAGTGCTGCAGGCCGGGGGATACGTCCGCTACGATGATTTGCCGCTGGAAAGCAAGACCGGCCAGCTCCGCCAGGTGGAGGTGGTCGCCAATCTCTATGAGGAAAACGACGGCGAAATCAAAAACAAGGCCAAGGACGGTTCCTATTATTGGGTGGAAACGACCATCGTCCCCTTCGTGAACGAGGACGGGAAGCCGCTCCAGTATCTAGCCATCCGCGTGGAGATGCCCGAGCGGAAGGTCACTGAGGAGAAGTTGCGCGAAAGCGAGGTGGAAACCAAACGTGCGCTTGATTACGCCGAAGCGACGCTGCGCACCGCGCCCATTCCGCTCCTCGTCCTGCGCGCCGATCTGCGGGTGAATACGGCCAACGAAGCGTTCTACAAAAATTTCCAGGTCGCGCCCGCCGAAACCGAAGGCGCTTTGATTTATGATCTCGGCAATCACCAGTGGAACATTCCCAAACTGCGCGAACTGCTCGAAGAGATTCTGCCGAAAAACAATTTCTTTAATGACTTCGAGATCACGCACGAGTTTGAAACCATTGGTCGCCGCACCATGCTGCTCAACCCCCGGCGCATGGAAAACGAAGCAGGCCAGCCGCTGCAGATCGTGCTCGCCATCGAAGACATCACCGACCGCAAACAGGCAGAGGAAGCGCTGAGCGTGGCGATGGTGGAAATCGAGCGCGCCTCCCGCGCCAAGGACGACTTCCTCGCCGCACTTAGCCACGAGTTGCGCACGCCGCTCATGCCCGTGCTCATGACCGTCACTTCGCTCGAGGATGATCCTGCGCTGCCGGCCGACGTGCGCGACCAGATCGCGATGATGCGGCGCAACATTGAGCTCGAGGCGCGGCTGATCGACGATCTGCTCGACCTCACGCGCATCAGCAGCGGCAAGCTGCAGATCGCGCCGATGACCGCCGACATCCACCAGCTCATCTCGCACACCGAGGAGATCGTGCGCAGCGATGGCCTCGGCAAACAGGTGCGCATCGTCTTCAATCTCGAAGCCGAGCGGCATCACGCGATGGTCGATCCCACGCGGCTCCAGCAGGTCTTTTGGAACCTGATCAATAACGCGCTCAAATTCACTCCGACCGGCGGCACCATCACCGTGAGCACACGCAATGACGCCGAAGGCAGGATTGTCATCAATGTGGCAGACGACGGCATTGGCATCCGCGCTGAAGTGTTGTCGCAAATTTTCAACGCCTTCGAGCAGGCTGATACCACCGGAGAGCATCTCTACGGCGGGCTGGGCCTAGCAACCTGTCGGACTTAGAGCGTCTGGGCGAGGGAATTGGGGTTCGAGTCAGAATTTTCATGAGTTTGAGGAGTTTGTGTGAACACAAATGACGAAAACGAGGGGAAATTCGGGCCGAATCCCCGATTTCCGCAGCCGGGCGGGATAAGTCCGACAGGCTGCTAGGGCTCGCGATTTCCAGCGCCATCGTCACCGCCCACGGCGGCGAGATCAAAGCTGAAAGCCCGGGCCTCGGACACGGTACGGACTTCACCGTCACCGTCGGCAGCGTCCACGCACCCGCCACCACCCGCCACCACCCGCCACCAACCGCCACCAACCGCCACCACCAGCCAACAGAACGCCACAGCCGTCCAGCACGTTCGCGCGCTGTCCTTGCTCGTCGTCGAAGATCATGAAACCACCCGCACCGTGCTGGAGCGCTTGCTCACCAGCAGCGGCCACTCGGTCATCACCGCCTCCACCGTGCATGATGCGCTCGCAGCCTACAAAGCCACACGCTTCGATGCCGTCATCAGCGACCTCGGCCTGCCCGACGGCAGCGGCATTGATCTGATGGTGCAGATTCAAAGCATCCGCCCCGTCCCCGCCATCGCCCTGAGCGGCTTCGGCATGGAGGATGACCTGCAACGCTCGAAGGCAGCGGGCTTCTTCGCCCACCTCGTGAAGCCCGTGAAGGTGGATCAGATCAGGCAGTTGCTGACTCAAATTCCAGACCACGTCGGGCATCACGACAACGCATGCCCCCCCCTTGAATAGGGAACCCCACGCCTCCATCCCCATGACTGACGACCCCACGGGTATCCAACAAATCATCCACCAGCATGTGCATGATGTGAGAAACTCGATCAACAGCCTCGACCTCCAAGCCGTGTTGCTTGAAGATCTAGGAACCGACCGCGAGGTGGCTGCGACTCTGAAGGGGATGCGCGCTGAGTTCACTCAATTGGAGGCGACAGTGAAGGCGTTGCAGTCCAAATTTGCCGAGCCGCAACCAGGCACGCTCCCGGCTGATGATTTGACGCAGTTGAGGAAGTCACAAATCGCCCCAGTGGGAGGACGCGGAGAAGTAGAAACACGGGGAATAAGACCCAGGCCCCCAACCCCACAACGAGGCGCCGTGGACCTCGCCAGCATCACGGCACCTGAGACCGTTCTGATCATCGATGATCAAGCTCAGAATCTACAGATCATCGGCACCGTGCTCACGATCGTCGGATATGAAGTCATCCACGCGAGCAGCGGAGAAGCAGCGTTTGCACTTCTTGCCGCAAGCACGCCCGACCTCATCCTCCTCGACATGCACATGCCGGGGATGAACGGCATTGAAGTGTGCAGAAAACTCAAGGCAAAGGCGTGCTGGGCGGACATACCGATCATTTTCCTTTCTGCTGCGGACGATAAAAATCTCATCGTCGCAGCGCTCGAATGCGGCGGCGTGGACTACGTCACCAAGCCCTTCAACAAAGCCGAACTGCTCTCCCGCGTGCGCACCCATCTAGCCTTGAAGCGAGCGCGTGAGCAGTTGCGTGACCTCGCCGAGGAAAAGGACGAACTGCTCGGTCTACTCACGCACGACCTCGGGAATGATCTCGCGGGCCTTCACTTGAACGCGATCGTTCTGGAGAAGCAGCTCGGGAACATCCCCCCACACTGCGCAGCCTCCCTCAGCAACATCGTGCGCTCGGTTGAAGTCATCACTGCGTTTGTGCAGGAGTTCCTCGCCAATCAAGCCGCCGAGCGCATCCAGGTTCAACTCGAACCGCTCGACATCCGGGTCATTCTCAAGGAGGTGGTGGAGCGGCACGCCATCCTCGCCGAGGCCAAGAAAATAACCCTGGTCGCCGAGCTTCCCGATTACCCGTTTTATGCACACGCGGATCAGGAGGGACTCCCGCGCGTGCTCGACAACCTGCTGTCCAACGCCGTCAAGTTTTCTCCCATTGGCAGTAGCGTGACGATCATCGCCGGCGTCGGCCCGCTGGAATGGACACACTTCTCCGTCCGCGATGAAGGCCCCGGATTCACTGCCGAAGATCAGGAGAAAATGTTCCGCCGCTATGGCCGCCTCAGCGCCAAACCAACTGCTGGCGAGCACTCCACGGGGCTTGGTTTGTCTATCGTCAAGCGACTGGTGGAGACAATGAAGGGCCGCATCATCGTGGAGAGCAAGGCCGGAGAAGGAGCTTGCATCACTGTGACATTGCCCGCGGCATTGATGGCGGGTGAGCCTTCGCATTTCTCGTCGACCTAGGAGAAGAGGTGATCAGAGCCCAGGGCGACTCTGCTGCCCCATGCTGTGACCAAGCGCTCGCCGTTGCGTCACGTCCAGCCGCAGAGATCTCCTGATTCAACTCGGGAAAGTCAACGGTGAGCTCCGCGGCAACGATGCCCCCCTCCGACTCCGGGCCTTCGGCGGGAAGGGAGTTGAAGGGTTGAAAAACGAAACCCGGGGCGAGACGATCAACGTGGGTGTGGGTGCGGAAGACAGGTGGGGCGCATCGCCGGGGCGTCCGCGTTTGGCTTGCGAGGTTTCAAGAGGCCGGCTAACGCGGAAGCCGAAGCGAAGGTTCTCGCATCCTTCGTGCCTTTCAAGAAGCCAGGCCCGTCCCACGCGTCGCGACTTCCTCGAGGAGATCGAGGATGGCGGGAATGTCGATGGGTTTGGTGAGGAATGTGTCCGCCCCGAGATTGCGGAATTGCGACGCGCCGTCTCCCATCGCGTCGGCGGTGAGCATGGCGATGAAAGTACCGTCGAGCGCAGGATCGCGACGCAGTTGGACGAGGACCTTGTCTCCGTTAAGATCGGGCAGATGCACGTCGAGAAAGATCATCTCGGGTCGCAGCTCGATGGCCTTGGCGATGCCCTCGTGTCCGGTCTCGGCGGAGGCGAGTTCCCAGTGGGCGCTCTCTTTGACGACCTCGCGGATGAGTCGGAGATTGAGCGGGTTGTCCTCGATGTAGAGGAGGCATTTTTTCCTCCCGGGTTTGTCGGGGAGCCGGCGATGCTGCGTCGCGGTCGTCGTCTCGAGTGCGACCGTTTCACCGGAGACCGTGCCGTCGATGGCGAGGGGCAGTCGGATCGAAAAACGGCTGCCAAGGCCGGGGCTGCTGGAGACCTCGATGCGGGTGCCCATGAGTTCGGCGAGACTCTGCGAAAGGGCGAGACCGATTCCAGTACCGACGGATTTGGTGTCGTCGGCGCCGAGACGATCAAAGGGGGTGAAGAGTCCTTTCAATTGTTCCGGGGTCAAGCCGGGGCCGGTGTCCTCGATGACGATGTCGAGAAAGTCGTCATCGAGGGCGGTGCATCGCACTTTCACGGTTCCGTCGATACGATTGAACTTGATGGCGTTGGCGACGAGATTGAGAAGGATCTGTTTGAGACGTTGCTGGTCGGCGAGGACGACGAGGTCGACCGGGAGGATGGGTCCGAGGTCGAGCTGGATGCGATTCTCGAGAGCGAGGGGACGGGCGTAGGCCCCGATTTCATCCACGATGGAGCGCATCGAGACCTGCTCGATGGAGCAGCAGAGTTTGCCGGCCTCGATCCGGGCGAGGTCGAGGACCTCGTTGATGAGATCGAGGAGATGTTTGCCGGCCCGCTGGATGAAGATGAGTTTCTCGGACTGGGCGGGATCGACCTCGGCGCGGACGAGGAGTTGGCTGAAGCCGAGAATGGCATTGAGCGGGGTGCGCAGCTCGTGGCTCATTCGCGAGAGGAACTCGCTCTTTGCGAGGTTGGCCCGCTGCGCCTCGTCGCGTGAATCGCGGAGGCGTTTCTCAAAGCGTTTCCGCGAACTGATGTCGCGCAGGCTCACGGTGAAGATCGTCTTCTCTCCCGATTCGATGGGGGAGAGAGTCAACTCGACCGGGAAGAGGTTGCCGTCGGCGCGCAGTCCGGTCAATTCGTTGCGGCGTCCGATGAGAGGGCTGGCCGCGATATCGTCGAAAAGACGACCGCTTTCCGATTCGCCGTAGGCGCCGTGGAAGTCCCTGAAAAGGTCTGCGATCTTCCTGCCCGTGACGGCGCGTCCGAAGGAACCGAGCATGTTCTCGGCAGCGGGATTGACGCCGAGGATGACGCCACCTCCATCGACAGTGAGGATGCCATCGGGAGAGATATCGAGAATAGTGGAACTCTGCTGGAGGGAGCGTTGCAACTCCGTCTTCATCTCCTGCAATTCGGTGACATCGATGATGATGCCGTCCCAGACGCGGTCTCCGTCCTCACTGTGGATTCCGGAGCCGTCGGCGTTGCGGGCGGGTCGGGATTTGCCGTGGATCCATTTGAATTCGCCTGTCGCGGTGCGGACGCGGCCAAGCCAGTGCCAGGGGGAAAGGTTCGCGACGGCTTCCTTGATCGATTGCTTGTAGGATGCGGAGTCATCGGGATGAATGAGATCGGCGAGGGAGCTGCGGTTCGCGAGGGCCTCCCCGGGAGAGATGCCGTAAAGGTCACGGACACCGTCGCTGACATAGGTGAGGCGGGTTTTCCCCTCCTCGGAGACACCGAATTGATAGACCATACCGGGCACGTTGCCGACGAGGTGGTCGAATCGGGCCATCTGCAGACGGAGCTCGACGGTGCGTGCCTCGACCCGTTCCTCGAGTTCGTTGCGCGAGGCAAGGAGAGCCAGTTCGGCGTCTTTCTGACGGGTGATGTCGTTGACGGTGCCTTCGAAAAAAAGTATCTCGCCTTCCTGATTGCGGATGACGCGGGCCGATTCGGAAATCCAGAGCGCGCTCCCGTCGCGGCGGCAGACTTTCGATTCGAATCCGATGATCGCATCGGTCTTCGAAACGGTCTCGACGAAAGCCTCGCGGCGCCCCCGTTCCACGTAGAGTTGGCGGGCGGTAAAATTCGAATGGGTGATGAGTTCGTCGACACTCTCATATTCCATACATTCGGGCGAGTGAGAGATTCGCCCGCAGGTAGTTGCCGAGGAGCGTGGTCTGGTAGAAGCCCTCGATCGCATTCTCGTAGAAATTCCGATAGTGCCCGGAGGCCGCGTCGCTCGATCGCGGGAGGGTGCAGTTCGAGAGTTCCCCGAGGCGGAGTTTGTCGCGAAGGCTGTCGCCGATCGCCCGGGCAAAATGGAAGAGGGTTTCGCCCTCTTTGCGAGTCCAGCTCGCGGTTTTTGTCCCGCGCAGGACGAGGATGCCGGGCATGGTTCTGTCTCCCGAAAGGGGAATCATGGCGTGGTCTACGGAGACCCTCGAAGTTCCGTCGGCGAGGACGGATTCGAAGAAGGGTTGTGGCAGCACCGTCTCGCCCGGGTCGTTTTCGCAATCACCGAAACCGTGCCAGTCACCTTCGCCGTCGAGAAAGCGCAGCTCGCAGAGTTCGGCAGAGACGGAAATTCTGACGAGAGCCCAGAGGGGCGCAAAAGCATTCCGGGAAAGGCCTCCGAACGCTTCTCCGGGAATCCTGGAGAGGGCTTGCGCGCAGACTGGACTATGGAGCGAGTGCATCATAAGCAATTCAAAATATTATTGTAAACATAAATTTTACAGCCGTATTTTCTGCTTGCCACTCCCTTGAACTCGCTGCAACGGCGCTAGGGTTTTCTGCATAAACGAGTTGCAAGGCTAAAATTCTTTTGGAAAGAAAGCCGTAAAGAATTCCAAGGCTTCGAAAGCGTTCGAAAACTTCGTTCAAAGCGAGTTTGGCGGATCAAGATCCGGGGTTTCCTGAAATCCCCGAGAACTGTCAATTCGCCCTCGCGGGCGAGGGACCGGAGGGAATTGGCTCAATGGGGCGATCCGCTTTGAGCTTGTGCCTCTTCCACATGAAGGGCACCCACTTGTGGCCGGGGAAACGATTCGGCATGGGGTCGTGAATGCCGAAATTTTCCGGGTAGCGTCCCTTCGGTATGTAGTTGGTGCCTAAAAGAATGACCCCGAAGGGCAGCAGTCCCGCGAATTTTTCCGAACTGCGGTGCACTGCGTGAAAGGGCCACCAACGCCGCCGATGGAAGAGGCGATGGGTCCAGCCGGTCAGATCCACCACGGAGATAGATCTCCACAGCCTGCAACCAGAGCGGCTGCGATGCGATGGGACCGAAGCCGTCGTAAGTTCGCAGTTGCAACCCTTCCACCGTCGCCGCCTTCGCGATCACGAGGAGACCGAGCGGCAGGATCAAGGCATGCTTCACCAATGGTTTGGTGGCGAAAGGCGTCGCGACCCAGCAGACCAGACCCATGAGCCAGCCGCAGCGGAAGACCGGCTCCTTCCCTGCCCTGTCCAACAAACCGATGAGACCCCCGAAGATGGTTTTTCCCTGAGCGATGCCAGAGTTGACGGGTGCGGGCCGGGTGGTTACAAAAAAGGCGCCGAATCCCGGCATCTCAATCCCTGCAACCCTCGGACGCCCTCCGACCTTGGGCCTTCGGGGGAGGGCTGCGGAAGGGCTGCGGAAATGGTTTCGTGGCAACAACAGACGTCCTCTTCTCATCCGAACAGCGTAGCCCTCTCAATGAAAACGCTCTCGCTCGCCCTTGTTGCTCTCATGCCTGTCATCCTCGGCCTCTCATCAGCCTCTACATTGTCCGGGAATGAAGAAAATCCCGGGGCGTGGCGGGGACAAAGCGTGGCCGAGTTCGATCCGGAGCAAAAAGAAGACCTCGGATGGCAGATCGTGAATGACGGTGTCATGGGTGGGCTTTCACAGGGTAAAGTCGAGATTTCGGATGAAGGGATCATGAAGTTTTCCGGCACCCTCTCGCTGGAAAATAACGGAGGCTTCTCACTGGTGGAAACAGGGGAACTCGATCTTAATCTCAGCAACGATCTGGGTATCCTGCTGCTTGTGAAGGGAGACGGCAGGGAATACCAGATCCGGGTGAAATCCGACGCTGTCTTCCGGGGCATGCCGGTCTCCTTTTCCGGGACGTTCCCGACGAAGGCAGGCGAGTGGCAACAGGTGAAAGTTCCGTTCTCGGAATTCAAAGGCGGATGGCGCGGCCGGGATTTGCCTGATGAAAAACTCAACCCGGCTGCGATCGGACGGATCGGTCTTCTCGTCGGTGATAAGAAACAAGGCCCCTTTGCACTGGAGGTGGATTGGATTCGCACCTACGGAAAAGGTCAGGGTGAGTTCACGGAGGAGACAAAGAAGGCACCCCCGGAGAGTGCCGAAGCCGACGGCCCGAAATCGCTCATCGCAACAGCGGTTGCGGACGGTCGCTTCACCACCTTCAAGGCCGCGCTCGATGCCGCCAGGCTCACTACCTTTTTCCAGTGGGACAACAAGCTGACTGTTTTCGCGCCGACTGACGAAGCCTTCGCGAAGCTGCCGGAAGGAACGGTCGAAGATCTTCTCAAGCCGGAAAACAAGGATCGCCTCGTCGCGATTCTCTCCCACCACGTTCATCCCGGCTCAATGAGTCTCGCCGAAGCGCTTGTTGCGGGCGACGTGAAGACCATCGAAGGCACACCGCTCACGGTCGCATTCGCTGAAGGGCGGGTCACCGTGAATGGCGCGACCTTGCTGAATGCCGACATCGAATGCTCCGATGGCACGATCCATGTCATCGACACGGTCCTCATCCCCGAACCGAAGCGGAAGACGCTCCTCACCACCGCAACGGGAGCCGGAACTTTCGGAACTCTTTTAGCCGCCGTCAAAGCGGCAGGCCTCGACTCTGCGCTCGATGGGAAAGACGAACTTACCGTCTTCGCTCCGACCGATGATGCGTTTGCAGCGCTTCCCGAAGGAACTGTCGAGAACCTCCTCAAGAAGGAAAACCGCAAGCAACTCGTCGAGCTTCTCACCTCTCATGTCGTCTCCGGAAAGGTCTCCGCAGGCGATGCCCTCAACGCGGGAACGGCGAAGTCGCTCAGCGGGTCTGAGCTCAAATTTGCGATCAAAGATGGTCTCTTCACGGTCAACTGCTCTGTCATTCGCTCCGCCGGAATCGATGCAGGAAACGGGACCATTCACGTTCTCAGTTCGGTCATTGGATTTCCTGAAGCCGAATCCTCCTCCACCGGAGAGTGCTGTCGTGAGGGTGCCACGAAGTCATGCGAATCCGGGAAATGCTCAACAAGATAGCCAAAGCCGGTCAGCAGAAAGATCCTGACAGCCGTGCCTGGTTCTACCGCGAGGCGCTTGATCGAGTGATGCAAATGCTTTCGGCACGAAGCTGAAGACGACGACTGACGCGATACGCGCCATGGAGCTTCTGGCGGAGTCGAAGTTAGTTTGAGCATTAAGCGCCTTCTGCCCACGCTCCCTCTTCTGCCCGCGTTTTCAATCGAGGCTGCGGAAAGGCGCCCCAACTTCATCGTCTTATTCACGGGTGACCGTGGTCCGCAGGCATCCAAAGGCGATCAAGGTGGTGTCTACGGTGTTCCTGGAAGGCAGAAAGGTGGCACGCTCGCTCGCGGGGTTGGCACCAAGGCTCTAACCCCCCCTTCCTTCCCCGGCCCAAGTGTGACAAGGATGCGGAAGGGATGAAAAGCAAATTCCCAGCAATTTATGCAGGAGAACGACAGACCTTCCGGCGCCCCCTTCGAAGACATTCCAAGTCCGGTCGTTTATCTCGAGAGTCTCTTCGCCTGCCTTGCCGGTTGCTTCCTCTCCCCGTGAGCGGCAAGGCGGATTCTACACCAGAATATCCTTGATCACGTTCGCCCCTTCGACCCCGCTCAGCTTCGCGTCGAGGCCCTGGAATTTGAAAGAGAAGGCCTCGTGCTGAATCCCGAGTTGATGAAGCATGGTGGCGTGGAGGTCATGCACGGTGGTGATATTTTCCACCGCCGCGTAGCCGAGTTCGTCAGTCGAGCCATAGACCTGGCCGCCCCTGATGCCGGCACCGGCCATCCAGACAGTCATCGCCTTGTTGTGGTGATCGCGTCCGCTCCCGCCCTGGGACATGGGGGTGCGGCCGAACTCTCCGGCCCAGACGATGAGGGTGTCGTCGAGCATACCGCGCTGTTTCAGATCGGAGATCAGGGCCATGCAGGCACGGTCGATCTCCTGGGCTTTAAAGGCGATGCCTTCTTTTACGCCGCCGTGGTGATCCCAGTCTTTGTGGTAAAGTTGAATGAAGCGGGTGCCGCGCTCGGCGAGGCGACGGGCGAGGAGACAGTTCGAGGCAAAAGAACCGTCTCCCGGCTGGCAGCCGTAGAGTTCCAGGGTCGAGGCCGCCTCCCCGCTCAGATCCATCAAATTCGGAACGCTCGCCTGCATTTGAAAGGCCATCTCGTATTGCACGATGCGCGTGGCGATTTCAGGATCGACGACAAGCGCATCCCGCTGCCGGTTGAGCGAATTGATCGCGGCAATATCGCCCCCCTGACGATCACGGGTGATACCGGGAGGGTTGTTGAGATAAAGAACCGGATCCCCCTTTGCCCGAAGTTGCACGCCCTGATATTTTGAGGGCAGAAACCCGCTGCTCCACTGCCGCGCGGCGATGGGCTGATTCTGCCCGCCTTTGCCGAGGGAGGTGAGCACCACAAAACCGGGGAGATCCTCCGACTCGCTGCCGAGGCCATAGGTGACCCACGCGCCCATGCTGGGCCGCCCCGCGATCTGCGAGCCGGTGTTCATGAACATGTGGGCCGGGTCGTGATTGATCGCGTCCGTCGTCATCGAGCGGATCAGACAAATGTCATCGAGGACCGAACCGATCTTTGGAAAGAGCGCGCAGATTTCGGTCTGATTTTTCCCGAATTTGGCAAAGGGGTGCTGTGGTCCGAAGCAGGTGAGTTTCGCTCCCTGCAACTGGGCGAGCTGCTGGCCTTTGGTGAAGCTCTCGGGCATGGGCTGGCCATCCATCTCGGTGAGTTTCGGTTTCGGATCAAAGGTCTCGAGATGCGAAGGTCCCCCGGCCATCGTGAGCCAGATGACACGTTTCGCCTTTTGCGGCAGTGGCAGGGTTTTCAAAACACCGGAGGGAGACGCGGCTTTGGAAAAGGAAGGCGGGATCAGCGAAGCGAGCGCGACACCCCCGAGCCCCTGTGAGGTGCGGGAGAGGAAGGCGCGGCGATGGAGGTGGGAAACGGCGGTCATGGTCTTGAAAAGGCGGAGTTGGTGATCATGTCAGGATTTCGCCAAGGACTTTGCCCCCTTCGACGCCGGTGAGTTTTGCGTCGAGGCCTTGAAACTTAAACGAGAAGGCGTCGTGCTGAATACCGAGCTGGTGCAGCATCGTGGCGTGAAGGTCGTGGACCGTGGAGACATTTTCCACCGCCGCGTAGCCGAGATCATCGGTCGAGCCATAGACCTGACCACCCCGGACACCGGCACCGGCGAGCCAGATGGTCATGGCTTTGTTATGATGATCGCGGCCGACCGGTCCTTTGTTGCCCTGCATCATCGGAGTGCGGCCGAACTCTCCGGCCCAGACGATAAGGGTGTCTTCGAACATGCCGCGCTCTTTCAGGTCTTTGATCAGGGCGGCGCAGGCGCGGTCGACTTCCTTCGCCCGAAGCGGCAGTTCCTCCCGCAGCAAACTGTGGTGGTCCCAGTCGCGATGATAGAGCTGAATGAAACGGGTGCCGCGTTCGGCAAGGCGACGGGCGAGGAGGCAGTTCGAGGCAAAGGACCCGTCTCCCGGTTCGCAGCCGTAGAGTTCAAGTGTCTTTGCGTTTTCACCGCTCACATCGACGAGCTCGGGGACGCTGGCCTGCATTTGAAAAGCCATCTCGTACTGGGCGATGCGGGTGGCGATTTCGGGATCATGGACGAGAGCATCACGCCGCCGGTTGAGGGCGTTGATCGCCTCGACATCACCTCCCTGACGATCACTCGTGACGCCGGGCGGGTTGTTGAGATAGAGCACCGGATCCCCTTTGGAGCGAAGCTGCACGCCCTGGTATTTTGAGGGCAGAAAACCGCTGCTCCACTGCCGGGCGGAGACGGGCTGCGGTGAGCGACCTTTGCCGGTGGACATGAGGACCACAAATCCGGGCAAGTTCTCCGCCACGCTGCCGAGTCCGTAGGTGATCCATGAGCCCATGCTGGGGCGCCCCGCGATTTGCGTGCCCGTGTTCATGAACATGTGCGCCGGATCATGATTGATCGCGTCCGTGGTCATGGATTTCACAAGGCAAATGTCATCCGCGACAGAACCGAGCTGCGGCAGCAGTTCCGAAAGTTCCGTCCGGTTTTTGCCGAACCTCTGAAACTTGAACTGCGGGCCCTGACAGATCAACTTCGCTCCCTGCAGTTGCGCGAGCTGCTGGCCTTTGGTGAAGCTCTCGGGCATGGGCTGGCCGTCCATTTCCGCGAGCTTCGGTTTGTGATCGAAGAGCTCCAACTGCGACGGACCGCCCGCCATCGAGAGCCAGATGACCCGTTTCGCCTTTGGCGGCAGGGGCAGCTCACCGAGAACACCGGAGGACGCGCCTCTGGCGAGGGGAGGCCCCAGAAGTGACGCGAGCGCCACACTCCCGAGCCCCTGCGAGGTGCGGGAGAGAAATGCGCGTCGGGAGACTTCCGTGTCAGTGAAGAGCCGCATGGGTCAGGCGCGGGTGATGGTTTCGTGAAGATTCAGGAGAACGCGGGCGACGTGTGTCCACGCGGCAAGCTCGGCTGTATCGAGGGAATCCGGCACCGGCGCGAGACCGACCTTGAGCAGTTCACCGGCGGCCCGGGTGTCGGCCCGGTAGGCGGCGAGTCGCTCGTTGACGAGGGCGGTGAGGGTTTTGCTTTCCTCCGCGTCCGGGTTGCGCTGCAGAGCCCGCTGCCAGGCCCAGGCGAGACGCTCATCGGTGCTGCCCTTGCATTCGGAAAGGATCTGCGCGGCAAACGAGCGGGCCGCTTCCACGTAAGTCGGATCATTCAAGAGCACGAGCGCCTGTTGCGGGATGTTGGAGAGGTTGCGCTCGGCGGCACATTCCTCACGACTCGGCGCGTCGAAGGCGACCATCGAAGGATGCAGGAAACTGCGCTGCCACCAGGTGTAGATGCCACGTCTGTATTGCGACTCGCCCGTGTCCGCAGGGTAGATGCGGGTGGGAAAATTGAGGTTTTCCCAGTAGCCCTCCGGCTGGTAGGGTTTCACACTCGGTCCTCCTATCTTCGGCACGAGCAGCCCCGCGATGGAGAGGGCATTGTCGCGCACGAGCTCTGCCTCGAGGCGGAAAGGACTTTGCCGGGCGAGTTCCCGATTGTAGGGATCGGCGGCAATCAGCTCAGGGGTCGCGAGAGAGGTCTGACGGTAGGTCGCACTCGTGACGATGGTGCGAACGAGGTGCCGCATGTCCCAGCCGCTGTCCATGAACTCGCACGCGAGCCAGTCGAGCAGGGCGGGATTCGGCGGCGTCTCGCCCTGGGCTCCGAGATCGTCGAGCACCTTGCTGAGCCCGGTGCCGAAAAACTGCTTCCAGATACGGTTCACCACGGTACGGGCGGTGAGCGGGTTGTCTTTCGTCACGAGCCATTGCGCGAGGTCGAGACGCGTCAACTCCCGGCCCTCGATCTTCGGTTGCGGGAGGTAATGCGGCAGCGCCGGCTTCACTTCCTCGCCGGTTTCGTTCATCCAGTCGCCGCGGGGGAGTATCCGCACGGTGCGCTTCTGCGGGGTGCTGACGGTCACGAGACACTTGGCGAGCGGCCCGTAAAAGGCGTCCCGCTCTTTCTGGGCGGATGCCAGCACATCCCGCTCGGCCTTGAACTGATCAAAGGTGGCGAGGAAATAATCCGTGACCTGCTGTTTCTGCTTCGCGTTGCGCTTCTCCACCGCTTGCTTGAGGAGATCCCGAACCTGCTGCGCGTTCTTAAGCGCCGCTTCGGAGGCACCTGATTCCTTCTTCAACTCGGCCAGCTCCACCTTTGCCGCGACCACATCAGCCTCCCAGGCCTTTTGCTCGGCATCGATCTGCGGCTGCACCGCGGCCAGCGCCTTTTTCGATTCCGCGAGTGATCCGTCAAGCTTCGCGAGCTGTGCTTCCTCCTCCGGAGTGCCCACCACCATGCCGTCACCGCGCGAACCGAGGATAGGTTCCTGAATGTCCGCAAAAAACGCTCCCAGCGAAAAAAAGTCGCGTTGCGAAAAGGGATCGAACTTGTGATCGTGGCACTGCGCGCAGCCGGTGGTCTGCCCCATCCACGCCGCCCCGACCGCCCGCACGCGGTCGGTGAGCATGCGCTGTTCGTAGTCCTTCGCCTGCGCACCGCCCTCCTGTGTCGTGAGGAGAAGACGGTTGAACGCGGAACCGACGCGAGTCTCCTGATTTGCTCCCTCGACGAGGTCCCCGGCAAGTTGCTCGATCGTAAAACGGTCGAATGGTTTGTTGCTGTTGAAACTGTTAATGACCCAGTCGCGATACGGCCACACGATATGCGGGTTGTCACTGTGGTAGCCTATCGTATCGGCAAAACGTACCACATCGAGCCAGCCGATCGCCATGCGTTCGCCGTAGTGGGGACTTTTCAGGACCTGATCGACGAGCTTTGTGTAGGCATCCGGTGCGGTGTCGTTGACGAAGGCGGTCACCTCCGCAGGCTTGGGAGGGAGCCCTAACAGATCCATGTAGAGGCGGCGAATGAGGGTGCGCCGGTCCGCCTCCGGGGACGGCTTCAAACCCTTTTCCGCGAGTCGCTTTTGCACGAGGACATCCACGCCGTTCGTGCCTGCGGGAATCGCCGCTTTGACCGGTCTTTCATAAGACCAGTGCTGCTGATACTCCGCGCCCTGGGCGACCCAGCGTTTCAGGATTTCTTTTTGAGTGTCCGTGAGCTTTTTGTGCGAGTCCGGCGGAGGCATCAGGTCGTCTTCTTCGTCAGTGAAGAGGCGTGCAACGAGTTCACTTTCATCCGGCTTGCCGGGGACAAAGGCTTCCTTGAGAAGCGCTTCGTCGCGCACATCGAGCCTCAGTTTTGCCTTGCGATGACCGGCATCGTTCCCGTGACAGAAAAAGCAATTGTCCGATAGGATCGGGCGCACATCGCGGTTGAACTCGATTTTCTCAGGTAAGGGCGGCTCGACCGCCGAAACGACGGAGGCGAAAGCAAGAGCCGGGAGAATGAGGGCGTTTTTCATGGGCGGGGATGTCCTGGCGACTATTCGGATGGAATCACTCGAACACTCCAACATAATAACTCCCTCGATGGACCATTTTTTACGAAAACAGTCATGGCGCGTTCGCGTTGGGTAACGGGTCGCTGAACCCCCGCCTTCCCCGGCCCGAGGGTGGCAAGGAGGCGGAATGCTTGAAAAAGCAAACTCCTGCTATTCCGCCTTCCGCCTTCCGCCTTCCGCCTTCCGCCTTCCGCCTTCCGCCTTCCGCCTTCCGCCTTCCGCCTTCAGAGGAGACTCAGTCCCGCTTTCGCCTATGGCGCTTCAGCCAGTCCTGCTGCTGGCGTTTGCCGGCCTCAAGGCGCTGGCGGAGGAGATCGACGGACATGCACTGTCCCCCGGCGGCGGCGACGACATCCTGCTCGGCCCGGTCGTCGGTGGCGACGGTGATCTCGTATTGAGCGGCATATCGGATCGCGAGACGCTCGATGACGTCGTCAGCGGTCTGACCACCACTGGTGTAGATGACCTGCAGACCGGGCGACGGGCGCTCTTCGGTAAGGGTCGTGCCTCTGCCGTCGAAGACGATGACGACACGCTCACCGGTGAAGTCGCGATACTCGGCGAGGCGCTTCACCAGTTCGGGATAGGCGCTGCCGGGAATGCGGCGCTGGAGATCGAGCAGGTCGTCCCACCCGTGGATCACATTGTTCCCATCGACCAATAAAAATGACGGCCGGGATTTATTCATCGCGAGCCGCCATTCTCAAAAGGTTGCAAAGGCGGAAATGCCGCCTCGATGTGATGGAAAAGATCAGGCTTTTTCTTCCGCAGCGGGAGCTTCCTCCACAGCGGGAGCTTCCTCCACAACGGGAGCTTCCTCCACAACGGGAGCTTCCTCCACAGCGGGAGCTTCCTCCGCAGCGGGAGCTTCCTCCGCAGCGGGAGCTTCCTCCGCAGCGGGAGCTTCCTCCGCAGCGGGAGCTTCCTCCGCAGCGGGAGCTTCCTCCGCAGCGGGAGTCTCTTCAACAGTGGGAGTTTCCTCCACAACGGCGTCTTCCTGCTTCTTCGCGACTTTCTTCGCGGGAGCTTTCTTGGCCGGAGCTTTCTTCGCAGCAGCCTTCTTGGCCGGGGCTTTTTTGGCCGGGGCGTCGGCGTCAGTCACTTCCCCCTCAACCGGAGCTGCTTTGGAGTCCTTGGCTGGAGCTTTCTTTTTCGAAGGAGACTTCTTGCTGAGAGCGACTTGGGATTTCAACGCCTCGTTCTGCCGCTTCAAATAAGTTTTGCGGCGGACGCGTTTCTCCACTTTGTTGTGCTGTTTACCCATAATGATCAATTCGCCTGGTGCGAAGGGAGCAGATTAAAGGGCAAAATACCCTTCGTGGCAAGTGGAAATCCGGCGAATGTGTAGCAGGATTCCCGCCGTGCCTTTCGCGATTTACCCCTCATGTTCCCGCCGGAAAATCCCTGGATCACGCACAGCTCCCGCCCTGTCTATGAAAACCCATGGATTCGGGTGAGCGAGAGCGAGGTCACGAATCCCGGCGGCGGTCCCGGCATCTACGGGGTGGTCCACTTTAAAAACCGCGCTATCGGGGTCGTGCCGGTCGATAACGAGGGTTTTACCTGGCTCGTCGGCCAGTATCGCTACACCCTCGAGTCCTACGAATGGGAGATCCCCGAGGGCGGATGTCCCGCAGGCGAGTCCCCTCTCGACGCGGCCCGGCGCGAACTCGCTGAGGAAACGGGACTCATCGCAGGGAGTTTTCGCCTGCTCTTCGACAACCTAGCCCTCTCGAATTCGGTCACCGACGAACGTGCCACGATCTACGTCGCCAGCGATCTCACCCAGGCGGAGGCCTCTCCCGAGGAGACCGAAGACCTCGCGATCCGGCGTCTGCCTCTCAGGGAGGCCATCGCGATGGTTCACAGCGGCGAGATCACTGACTCGATCTCGGTGATCGCCCTGCTCGCCCTTGCGGCGGAGGGCGCCTGACCGCTCTCAGCCCGCGTTGAGCTCGCGGAGGACCTCGGGATCCCTCACATCTGCCCAATCACCCGAGAGTTCCACTGCCTCGATCCTGAGCCCGTCACGCACCTGTGAGGCGATCGCATCGGTGAGCTCGTACTCGCCGCGTGGGGAAAGTGTCAACTCCGCCGTGTATTCGAAGATCACGGGGGAAAAGACGTAGATCCCCGCATTGTAATAAGGGCTGGTCGGCTCGTCGTCCTTCGGCTTTTCAATGAGGTTGGTGACGAGACCGTCCTCGATGAAGACGGCGCCGCCTTTGCGGACATCTTCGTCGATCCTTACGGTGAGCTTGCCGTCGACGTTTGTGAAGTCGACGAGAGGCGCATAGGACTCGGCCGGAACGAGGATGTCGCCATAGCTGAGGATGAACGGATCGTCTCCGGCGAAGTCTTTTGCCAGTTCCACGACGCGGCCCGTGCCGTCCTGCACGACCTGCTCGACGTAGCTGATTTCGCAGCCGAAAGCGGACCCGTCGCCGAAGTAATCAGTAATGACCTCTTTGCGATAGCCGATCACGATGAGGATCTGCTTCACCCCATTCGCGACGAGCCCGCCTACGATGGATTCGAGGATGGGTTTGCCCTTCACCTCAACCATGGGTTTGGGCAGTTCGTCAGTGAGTTCCTTCATCCGCGTGCCGCGTCCGGCGGCGAGGATGGCAGCTTTGGTGACCTGGGACATGTGATAAAGTTGGGTGGTTGACCGGAGAGGGTCTGGTGCGGGATCAAAGACGGTTCACAAAGGCGGCGATGCGGTCAAGAGCGATCTCGATCTTGTCGTAGGAGGTCGCGTAGCAGGCACGCACAGAACCCTCGCCGGCGACACCGAAGGCACTGCCCGGTACGACCGCGACGCTTTCCTCTTCGAGGAGACGCAGGGCGAATTCTTTGCTCGTGAGACCGTATTTCCGAATGTCGGGAAACATATAGAAAGCTCCGCCGGGCGAAAAACACGGCAGCTCCATCTCGGCGAACCGGCGCAGCATGAGATTGCGACGCTGGGCATAGGCGCGGCGCATGTGCTCGACCTCGCCGGCGCCGTTCTTGAGCGCTTCGATGGCGGCCTGCTGGCTCATGATGGGAGCGCAGAGCATCGAGTACTGGTGGATCTTCATCATCGCCTCGGTCAGCACGGTTGGGGCACAGGCGTAGCCGAGACGGAAGCCGGTCATGGCGAAAGCCTTGGAAAATCCGTGGAGCAGCACGGTGCGTTCGCGCATCCCCGGGAAGCTCGCGATGGAGGTGTGGGCGCCGGCCTCCATGCCATTGTCCCCGTTATAGATCAGCTCGCAGTAGATCTCGTCAGTCACGACGATGAGGTCGTGTTTGATCGCGAGGGCGGCGATCTTTTCCAATTCGTCGACGGGCTCGACGGCGCCGGTCGGGTTGGTCGGGAAATTCAGGAGAATGACGCGGGTCTTGTCCGTGATGGCGGCTTCGACATCGGCGGCGCGCAGCACGAAGTTATCCTCGACCTTCGTCTGGATCGTCACCGGCACCCCGTAGGCGAGAGTGATCGTGGGATTGTAACTGACGTAGCAGGGCTCGTGATAGATGACCTCGTCGCCGGGATTCAGGAGAGCGCGGAAGACCAGATCGAGCGCCTCGGAGACACCCACGGTCACGAGGATCTCGTTGGCCGGATTGTAGGCGACTTTAAAAAGGTTCTCGACGTAGGTCGCGATCTCCTGACGCAGCGACAAGAGACCGAGGTTAGAGGTGTAGCTGGTGTTCCCTTTTTCGAGGGAGAAAATGGCCGCCTCGCGGATGTGCCAGGGCGCCGAAAAGTCCGGCTCACCGACACCGAGGGAGATGACGTCGTCACGTCCCTGCACGAGTTCGAAGAAATCACGAATACCCGATCTCGGGATACTCTTTACCTGATTCGCAATGCGATCTTCCAATGGCTTCATGAAATAAATGGGGGGGTATCTTGCCGCCGTCGGGAAGCCCTGAGAACCTCCTTCTTGAAGTCCGGGGCGAACCCGCGCGAGGCGGATCAGGGGGTCACGGCGAGACGCTCGTCTCCGTGGGATTCCGTGGCGAGGAAGCCGCTCTGCTTGTAGACCTTGAGCTGGAAATGGGTCGCAGTGGAG
>Ga0209702_10003825_pt1 | contig 23070 bp, 18 predicted proteins | sample FRY01_FD_187210 | JGI IMG/M metagenome (GOLD analysis project Ga0209702, IMG submission 187210) | Freshwater microbial communities from Lake Fryxell liftoff mats and glacier meltwater in Antarctica - FRY-01 (SPAdes) (version 2) | ecosystem: Environmental > Aquatic > Freshwater > Ice > Glacier... | reverse complement strand
AAGTTTGTCGAGCCGCAGGCAGGGCAGTTGTCTTGTATGAACATGGCAGGTAGATTTGAGCTTGGTAACCCAAAACTACGACCCGCCTGCGGCTTTTTATAACCGTCATTACTTCTCAAGGACTACCCTGAGGGTTAAGTACCGGGCAGCTATATTAAATTTTTTAAATAACTTAAAGATTTAGTAGGTATAAACATTCACTTGGCCTACTTTTATGATTAATTTAATAAAAATTTTCACCTACACCACTCATTTCGACACAAAAAACAGTTGACTGAAGCATTTTTTTACTAAAACTCTAACTAGAAGATGAAACATCTATTACCCTCAATGGGCTTGTTGCCGCAAGCCCACCGGGGCATGCAGCTTAGCATCAAATCTATAATGATTGCCACGCTGTTTGTACCCGCGATTTACGGTAACGCCAGCGCTAACACCTACTCCAAGGAGAGTACAATCGAATTAAAAGTTGTTGACAAAACTATCAAAGGAAAAGTAACCGATAGCGAATCCGGTGAAGGTTTACCCGGTGTAAACGTTATTGTAAGAGGTACGAGTCAGGGAACCACCACCGACGGTACCGGAAACTTTACTTTGTCAGTACCCGACAACTCTTCGGTAGTTGTGTTCAGTTTTGTTGGCTACACCAGCCAGGAAATACCAGTTGGCAACAGAAGTACCATCAACCTTGCTCTCGCACCAGATACGAAAGTACTTAGCGAAGTGGTCGTCATCGGCTACGGTACCGCCAAGAAGTCGGACTTGACCGGATCAGTAGGATCAATAAAAGAAGCCGAACTCCAAGAGCGCCCTGCCCCATCACTCAACCAAATGATGCAAGGTAGGATGCCCGGTGTTCAGGTCAACAATAACTCGGGACGCCCCGGTGGCCGAACCACGGTAAGGATTCGCGGCTTTAGTTCTATCAACTCCTCTAACAACCCGCTGTATGTGGTTGACGGCGTGTTTCTGCCCCAGAACACCGGTACTCAGTTCACCAACGCGATTGATTTCATCAACCCCAACGACATCGTGTCGGTCGAGGTGCTCAAAGACGCCTCCTCGACGGCCATCTACGGGGCGCGAGGTGCCAACGGCGTTATTCTGGTCACCACCCGCAAAGGCAAGGCGGGCGAAAGCCGCATCACCTACGATTCGCAATTGAGCGTGAACACCATTGGCCCCAATAGACCACGGGTTTTGAACGCACAGCAGTATTTGGACATGGAAGACCTCTCCTACGCCAACATCCAAAAATATGATCCGGCCGGTTGGGCGTCAGGGAGATATGCCAACCTGAACCCCGTCAGAAAACGTACTGACCCACGCCTGTTCGATCCTCAGGGAAAACCGCTCTACGATGCTGACCGCATGAAAGACATTACGCAGAACAGACTATCGCAGAACCATCAGTTAGGTTTCAGTGGGGGCAGCGAGCGTACTCAGTATTCACTTTCGCTGGGCTACCGGGACGATCAGGGCTTGATCAAGACATCGTACATGAAGCGGTATTCGGGCCGGTTCACTATCGACGATCAGGTGAAGAAATGGCTGAAACTTAGCGGTACGCTGAGCTACAACAATCAGGGGGAGAACATTGTCGATCAGAACGATCAGGTCGCCCGGCGCATGGTCGAAGATTTTCCGTTTATGCCCGCCAAATTTCCTGATGGCACCTACTCCAACAACCGCGATTATCCCAACGCCGAAGGTACCTTCAATGCATTGCACCAATTAGAGGGTCGCCGGAATATGGTAAATACCCAAACCACGCTAGGCAGCCTGTCCGCAACGCTGAGCTTGGCACCCGGTCTGCAGTTCAAGAGTATTCTGGGCGTAAACGTCCAAACGCAGGAGGTAAACATCTCTCAGACCCGGACGCTGAACATTGGCGGTAACGGCAACGCATCGGTCAATAACCGGAAAGAAACGTTCTGGTCGCTGGAGAACCTACTTACTTATAACAAACAGTTTGGGGATCACTCTTTTGACGGGCTGCTGGGTATTTCTTGGCAGGAAACCAACGTGTTCTCTATTGGCGGGAGCGTCAACAACTTCTCGACCGATTATTTTGGCTTTAACAACCTTGGTGCTGGTGCAACCAACCCGAGCATCGGCTCCGGTGCCTCACGCTTTGCTTTTAACTCATACTTTGGGCGCGTCAATTATGGCTACAAAAACCGTTATTTATTCACGGCAACGGCCCGCGCCGACGGATCGAGTAAGTTCGGTGATAACAACAAGTTCGCAATCTTCCCCTCGGCGGCATTAGCCTGGCGTGTGTCGGAAGAGGCTTTCTTAAAAGGCAACCCAGTTATCTCGAATCTAAAAGTTCGCGGTAGTTACGGTCTAACGGGTAACTCTGAGATTCCGCCTTATGCTTCACTATCATTATTGAGTGCTAACTACGCCACCATCTACAACGACAACCGCGTAACCGGCACGGGCATTAACCGACTGGCCAACCCCAACCTGCAATGGGAGAAAACAGCGCAGACAGATGTAGGTTTAGAGCTTGGTCTGTTCAAAGGCCGGATATCGATCGAAACCGATTATTATTACCGCCTAACGACCGACATGCTGCTCGATGCACCCGTCCCCCGATCAAGCGGCTATGCCACCATTCGACGTAACGTAGGATCAATGGAAAACAGGGGTTTCGAGTTTGGCTTGAACACTGTTAATATCGAGAAGGGCAACTTCAGTTGGACCACGAACTTCAACTTTTCGCTCAACCGCAATAAAGTGCTAACGTTAGCTACGCCCTCAGACATTTTCAACGTAGGTGGACCCAACTTCACCAACCCGACCAACATTATTCGGATTGGTGAGCCAGTAGGTTCCTTCTGGGGGTTAACCCGCCTGGGTACTTGGAGCGAAGCCGAACGCGAAGAAGCAGCCCGCTATCGTAGCTACCGCAACGGCCTGACTATGCTGCCCGGCGATGTCAAGTACTTAGATGTTAACGGCGATCGCGCTATCACGGACGCCGACCGTAGCATCATTGGTAACGGCACTCCCCGGAGCTGGGGCGCACTGAACAACAACTTTAAGTTTGGCAACTTCGACGCGGTATTCGAGCTTCAGTTCATGTACGGTAACCAGGTGATGTTGATGAACCTGCACCCAAGCGAAGACAGGCAGGGTCTGGCCAACAGCTATACCTCCGTGCTGAATGCTTGGACGCCCACCAATCAGGACACGCCCATTGCTGAAATCCGCGAAAGCCGCGCCGGCCACGTAACTGCTGTCGATACCCACTGGATTAAGGATGGTTCGTTCTTGCGGGGTAGCAATGCCCTCATTGGCTATACCTTCTCTCCGGAAGTAGTCAACCGACTAAAGCTGAATCGGCTGCGGATTTTTGCCTCGGCCCAGAACTTCTTCCTGCTTGTAGACGATCCCATCGTGGGTGACCCGGAGGTAACGCCAACCAACCAGGGTGGCGGTAACAGCGCGTTCTCGCAAGGCATGATCTGGCACAACTACCCCAAGCCAACGACTTACCTGTTTGGTCTGCAAATTGGTCTTTAATCAAAACGTAATTAATACAACGATAAAAATCATGCGACAACCTTTCGTAAAAAACATATCGCGGGTGCTGCTATGCGGCATCATGCTGGCTGGGCCAATGGGCTGCTCGGATTTCCTTGACGAGCAAGACCCCTCGAACCTCACGCCCGAAAGCTTTTACACCATTCCTGACCACGCCGAGGCTGCTTTGGCTGCGGTTTATGCCGACCTCCGGTTTATGGGCGGCGGAGCCGGGATTTTCTCCACCAACTGGCAGTTGCTCGAGGCCTTGACGGGTACCTCTACTACCGAAACGGCGCAGAACTCCGACCTCAACAACCTCCTCGCCTTGGTGCAGGATGGGAATACGGTTCACATAGTCAATTACTGGAGCGGACTCTACCGCGTGATTGCCAATGCTAATCAGGTGCTTGACAAGGTTCCGGGAATCACACCTATGAACGCCGCCCAAAAGGCAAGAATCCTGGGTGAAGCGCGCTTCCTACGGGCATCGGCCTATTTTACCCTTGTTCGGCTATTTGGCGATGTTCCGCTCATTACCACCCCCCAGACCGCTACAACCGACAAGTTTTCGCCCGGTCGCGACCCTATCGCCTCTGTCTATGCCCTGATCGTAGAAGATCTGATTGCCGCCGAAGCTGCTGGATTAACTTGGATAGACCTATCGGGCCGAGTCAATCTGGCGGCGGTCAAAACCCAATTGGCCAAAGTTTATCTGACGATGGCGGGTTTCCCGCTCAGCAGAGGGGCGTCGCATTTCAAGTTAGCCGCCGATAAAGCCTTTGAGGTCATCACCTATGCCAATGCCAATCCAAGCGCGATCAACCTGTTTACTAGTTATGAGGATACACGCAGCGAGAGAACCGAAAATCGGATCGAACACCTGTTCATGATCCAGTACAATGACGTGGTAGCCGGCAACCCGATGGGGAATTTTCTCCCCAACTTTCAGCCCACGACGTTCCAAGGTCCGGGCGGCACGGGCAGTTCGGTACCAACGCAGTCGTTCTACAATTCGTACGAAGTGGGCGATCTGCGGGCCAAAAATCAGGATGGTTATTTTTACACCAGCTACTTTACCAACGGCAGTGGTGCGCCGTTCCAACTTGGCGCTCCTTACGTCTTCAAGCACTTTAACCGTATTGCGTTTGGAACATCAGGTGTGCCTGGCACCCGGCAAAACAACCTGAACGTGCCCCAGATCCGCTACGCCGAAACGCTGCTGATTTTCGCCGAAGCGCAGAACGAACTTGGTGCACCCACCCAGGCGGCCTACGACGCCATGAAGCGCATTCGGGATCGGGCCACGCTGATCACACCTGCCCTTGGTACGTTTAGCCAGGCCAGTTTCCGCGAGGCCGTCTGGCGTGAGCGTTGGAAGGAATTCTGCTACGAGCAGATCACCTATTTTGATATGTTACGCTTGCGGAGGGTCTATAATGAAAAGACCAACGGTTTCGACAACTTCGTGGGTCACATAAACTTGAGTACCAACCAACCGCTTCTGCAAAAGCACCTGTTACTGCCCCTGCCCACGCCGGAGCTGCTCAACAACCCGAATTTGAAGCCGCAGAATCCGGGATATAATTAAAATTAAAGTACTTGGTTTTCAGTGCAGGTCACCCTTCCAAACCCGGAAGGGTGACCTTTTTTTTAAATAGCCTCCCGCCAGTAACTGGTACCCACGGCCACTTCTTTTCCTTCTTGATTGGTAATGACGTGAAGAAACGAAGTACTATCTAATGTATAGGCACTACTCACGATCCGATCTTCCCTGCTGCATTCTTTTTTGAAAATAATATCAAATTCAACGCAGCGATTACTACTCAAAAAGGGTGTAGCCAGTGGTTCTAAAAACCATTGAAAATAGACACTATTGTTTACGTGATCGTTGGTGTCAATCTCATTATGCCGGGCCCCAACTTCCCGGAGCAAAGGTTCCGCACCAGGAATTGCGGGCATCTTTTGGGTAGCCCTGGGGAGAAATTCCCACTCTTTATAGGGTTCAAAGATATCCATAAAGTAGGCTGCCGGACTGACCATTGATCGCTTATCAGTATCGAAAACTAACCAGGTAGAAGAAACAGTCATCAATAACTTTCCGGCCTGATCATAAAGTCTGAAATCACGAAACACGAGGACTCGCTCCAAGCCAGACGGGTTAGTTTCCACCCTGATCTCATCGGTAATCTGAGGCCATTGATGAATCTTGATCTTCATCCGGTAAAGTACCCAAGAAAGTCCTTGTTCGGCAAGGGCAGGCATTCCTACGCCCAATTCAATGGCGTGCCGGTCGGCGGTATCTTGCAAATAGTTTGCCAACGACAACAGGGTAAGTTTACCCTGACTGTCCGTTTCGTAGTTTCTAACCCGGTAGAGTTCGGTATGTATCATGTCGGCGAATATACTACTATTGGGGCTACTCCGATCATCGGCTAGTACCGCACATCAAATTATTAGCCTTGGTTGAATAGCAATCGGCGATTTCGGAAAAGTACGTAAGACCCAGAGGCCGCTAAACGGAGCAGATTTTTCGTGGATGTAAACTCCGCACGGCACCAATTCTCACTCAGTAGACAAAAGTCTCCATCACGACTCGGGGAGCCTACTACCTCGGCCAGAAAACCAATGAGGGTAATGGCTAAGAAAAAAAAGAGGGTTTGCACCAAAAGAAGCGTTAATTTAGAAGACATGTGAATAACGATAGAGTCTAGGTTAACAGGGGGGGTAAGAAATTCAAAACTACTAAGAATTTTCTGAATTGACCAAACAACTACCAGGTGGTTTACTGTATGGTAAAATAAGTAGAATTTTTTCGCATAATACTCTTTCAAAAAGGACTACTCATTTTTTTGCCTAGATTAAAAAACGACCTATGAAATTAACCCGAAGAACCGTCATTAAGAGTGTCATGGCTGCTTCTGCCTTGGTGGCTACGGAAAGCATAGCCAAGCCCTTCAATATTATTCGAGATCTGAAAAAAGTAAGCCCCAACGATAAAATAAGAATCGCCACCATTGGCATGGGCATTCAGGGAAACTTCGACACCCAGGCCGCACTTCGTAGCAGCAAAGATGTTGAGCTAGTAGCCGTCGCTGACCTCTATGATGGCCGCCTTAAAAGAGTGAAGGAGACCTTTGGTAAGGATATTTTCACCACCCGCGATTACCGTGAAATACTCAACCGATCTGATGTAGATGCGGTATTAGTTGTAACCCCAGACCATTGGCACGATCATATCACCAAAGCTTCCTTAAAAGCAGGAAAGAACGTCTACTGCGAAAAACCAATGGTTCATCATATTGACGAAGGGCTGTCCGTTATAGATGCTTGGAAAAAGTCCGGGAAGACCATGCAAGTGGGTAGTCAGCGTATCAGCGGTGCTTCTTTTATTGAAGCTAAGCGGCTATTACAAGCTGGGGAAATTGGTGCTATCAACTACATTGAATCCAATAACGACCGCTTTGGCGCCATTGGCGCCTGGAACTACTCTATACCACCCGATGCTTCGCTCGACACCTGCGATTGGGACACCTTTCTGGGTGATGCACCCAAGGTACCGTTCGACTCCAAACGTTTCTTCCGATGGCGCAATTACCGCGACTATGGTACGGGGGTAGCGGGTGATTTGTTTGTCCACCTCATTACCGGAGTGCATTTTGTTACCAATTCCATTGGTCCGCAAAGGATATTTTCGTCGGGCGAGCTAAGCTATTGGAAGGACGGGCGCGATGTACCCGATGTACTGGTTTCTATACTTGAGTACCCAAAAACTGAGGTACACGACCACTTTCAGATGGTACTACGGGTGAATTTTGCCAATGCCGGCGCCATCAATAATATGACGCGTATTATTGGTACGGAAGGACAGATTGAATTTTCGGATAATAACCTGATTCTTACCAAGAAGAAGTTACCAGAAGCGCCCGGCTACGGTAATTATGACAGCTTCTTTACCTTCCCCGAAGAAATACAAAAGGACTTCGTGAAGCAATATGACGCAAAATATCCGCCCGAAACCCGGAAAGCCGACCCAGTAAAAGAGATCAAGTTTAACTCTCCTTCCGGCGACGACCCCCACGCCAACCACTTTGCTAATTTCTTCGACAATGTACGAAAATGTAGCCAAGGTACTATTGAAGATCCTGTCTTCGCATTCAGAGCGGCCGCACCGGTACTTGCCTGCAATGAAAGCTACTTTGAAAACAAGACGGTATACTGGGACCCCGAAAAGATGAAGAAGGTTAAGAAATAGTTCGATCCCCGAATGCAGAGTCTAAAACAGCGAAAGCCCCACCGAACGGTGGGGCTTTCGTTTCAATACGTGTATGAAAAGTCTTGATTATACAAGCTTGCCATTCACGGCGTTGAGACCTTTGCGGCCTTTTTTCAGATCGAAGGTAACTTCGTTGTTCTCACGGAGAACATCAACAAGCTCCGAAATGTACACGAAATAGTCCTCTCCTGTTTGAGCGTCTTTAACAAACCCATAGCCCTTAGCGCCATTAAAGAGTTTTGGTGTTCCTTGGTTCATGAAAAATTATGTGAGGTGTTTTCCGGAAATTTATATAACTACCACGCTAGAGGAAACTTATGATTCTCTTTCGTGCTTTGATGGTTTCTACTTAGTTTTGCGGTTTAGATAGCAAATCATGACCGAACAAATATTAATACTCGATTTCGGCTCACAGTATACGCAATTGATCGCCCGCAGGGTTCGCGAACTTGACGTCTATTGTGAGATTCACCCCTACAACCATATTCCCGAGCTTACTCCTAACATTAAAGGTGTAATCCTATCGGGTGGCCCTTGCTCCGTTAGAGAAGAAGACGCTCCCAAGGTAGACCTCGACCTGTTCCGTAAGAAAGTGCCGATATTAGGTGTGTGCTACGGAGCTCAATTAATGGCTCAGATGTTGGGGGGAGACGTAAAATCTTCGCAACATCGCGAATACGGCCGGGCCAAGATGCAGATTAAGGATGATGATTCTTCTCTTCTAGCCGGACTTTCCGAAATATCTCAGGTATGGATGTCGCACGCCGATACCATCGTCCGGATCCCCAAGTCCTTCCATATTATTGCCTCGACGGAATCAGTGGAGGTTGCCGCTTTTAAAATTGAAGACGAACTTAGCTACGGAATACAGTTCCACCCGGAGGTAACCCACTCCACCGAAGGAAAGCAGTTACTTCATAATTTTGTCGTAAATATCTGTGGTTGCCAGCAAGATTGGACCTCAGAGTCTTTCGTGGAAACTACCATCGAAAACCTTCGCCTAAAAATCGGTGACGATAAGGTAGTCATGGCGCTATCCGGCGGAGTTGATTCTACCGTAGCGGCTACCTTGGTACACCAGGCAATCGGAAAGAACCTATACTGTATTTTTGTGGACAACGGTCTGCTGCGCAAAGATGAGTTTGAGCAGGTGCTTCATTCCTACCAGGATATGGGTCTAAATATCAAAGGCATTGACGCGAAGGATCAATTCTATAAAGCCCTGAAAGGACACGTAGACCCAGAAGTTAAACGTAAGGCTATCGGACGTGCTTTTATTGAAGTGTTCGACCAGGAAGCTCATTTGATTCAAGATGTAAAATGGCTGGGACAAGGTACTATTTATCCCGACATTATCGAATCCGTTTCGGTAAAAGGTCCATCGGCGACCATCAAGTCGCACCACAACGTAGGTGGTTTGCCCGACTTCATGAAACTCAAAGTAGTAGAGCCACTCAATACCCTCTTTAAAGATGAGGTACGAGCGGTGGGACGCACCCTCGAAATTTCAAGCGCTATCTTAGGCCGCCACCCCTTCCCGGGTCCGGGCCTTGGTATTCGTATTCTCGGAGAAGTTACCGCCGATAGGGTAGCGATCTTACAAGAAGTTGATGCCTTGTTTATCAACGGTCTCAAAAAGCATAACCTGTACGATGACGTATGGCAGGCGGGCTCGATGTTGCTGCCGGTCCAAAGCGTTGGTGTAATGGGCGATGAACGTACTTATGAACAGGTAGTTGCCCTCCGGGCGGTTACTTCCGTAGACGGTATGACCGCCGATTGGGCGCATTTACCATACAGCTTTTTAGCCGAGGTCTCCAATGATATCATCAACCGCGTCAAAGGTGTCAACCGGGTAGTATACGATATTTCGTCCAAACCTCCTGCTACCATTGAATGGGAATAAACGATAAGAATACTTTCTAAAAGGCTGCCTTGAATCATTCAACGGTAGCTTTTTTTGTGCTATTGGTTTAACGCTTCCCCGCAGTTATAACAGTACTTAGCATTGGCCGTATGCCCTTCGGCCGAACAATGAATACAGCAAACCGTAGTATAGGTGGTTTCGGGATTACCGTCTGCTTTCATTACCTCGTTCGTAATGATACCCGTCGGGATGGCAATAATGGCATAACCCAAGATCATGATAAAACTAGCAATGATCTGCCCCAGGGTACTTTGGGGAGTAATATCACCATAGCCAACCGTAGTGAGGGTCACGATAGCCCAGTAGATACTACGGGGAATACTAGTAAAACCGCTTTCATTACTTTCTACCATGTACATGATTGTTCCCAGAATCACGCAAATAATAAGAATCGCAAACAGGAATACAGAAATCCGGGTTCGGCTAGCCCGAAGTGCGAAAATTAGTTTTTGAGACTCCCCTATGTACCGGTACAGTTTAAGGATTCTGAAAACCCGAAGAAGGCGTAAAGCTCGGAAAGCAACCAACACCTGAGTACCCACAAAAAACAACGAAACGTATTTGGGAATGGTGGAAAGCAGGTCAATAACCCCATAAAAGCTAAAAATATAGCTGAACGGTTTTTTGACAGTAACGATACGGGCTATGTACTCAATAGAAAAAAGGACCGTAATTACCCATTCGGCACTATTAAAAATACTCTGGTATTGATTATTGATCTCCTCCACACTTTCCAGCATCACCAACAGCACACTCAGCACAATGACCCAAAGTAGTACTACGTCGAATAATTTACCGGCGGGCGTATCTGCCTCGTAGATAATCTCGTGAAGATCATGCAGCCAGTCCTTCTTTGTAACAGGTAATGGATTCATAGGTATACTTTAAATCAGTAGTGCTTATCACGAATGATTTTCTAGGAGCAGAATGAAAGGTTGCCAAGAATTTGTTTAGTAGTTGTGAAATACGAAGAAAACCAACCTAAGGCAACCGATCCTAAACTTAGGGCATTATTGAGCCTAAATCAAGACGAATACGCAAAAGTTTTAGGCATGTTCGATGAACTAGTCAAACGCAAGCTCCGTCACTATACGCTGAAAAACCAGAGGCGGGTGCACAAAGACTACAAAGAACGAACCAACAGCAGTCTTTATGGCAGCGAAAAGAAACTTGACTTTGTGCTGATGTATCTCAAAGAAAACCCCAATCAGAGTTACCATGGCTGTCTGTTCAGCATGTGCCAAGCTAAGGTTAGCCAGTGGGTGAGCTACCTTACACCGGTGTTGGAGGAGTCGCTGCGCCTGCTGGGCTTCATGCCCCAGGCAGGCCACAGTTACCGCCACAGAGAGCCGAATACCGACTGTCTTCTAGTCGATGTGACTGAAAGACAGGTTCCAAGGCGCCAGGATTACGATGGTCAAAAGCAGGAATACAGCGGCAAGAAGAAACTCCACAGGGTCAAGAATATGGCCATCACAACCGCAGAAGGCTATATCCTTTACATGAGCCCCTGCTGTCAGGGGAGCGTTCATGACAAAGCCTTGTGGGACTCGATTGATGTAGAACACACGCCGCTTAACCTGCTGGCGGACTTGGGTTTTGCGGGTGTGGAGAAGGGGTATCCCAACGTAATACTACCCTACAAAAAACCAAGGAATGGACAGATTACGGACTTGCAAAAGAGCATCAACCGAGAGATCAGCAAGATTAGAGTCAGAGTCGAGCATGCATTTGCAGGGGTGAAAAGACTAAAAATCATTAAAAATAAAATCCGACTTAGGAAGTATCATATCAGAGACAGCATGATGAATATTGCCGCTGCTTTGCACAACCTAAGGCATGTGTCTAGAAAACCAATAATAAACCATTCGTGATAACCTTTAGTATTCAGGTAAAGATATTTAACCCAGACTGTTTTCCCAAATGAAGAGGGACTACCTAAAAAACCGAGGGACTGTCCAGTGCCTCCGCACGGCAATAACCCGGAGCATGATAATGACGGCCGAGGCTAGAATAAATGCGGTGGTACGTTCCACGGCAAAATAATCAAGTACCAAGTAGCAGACCGCCCCAGCCAGGCAGGCCGTGGCGTACACTTCTTTCTGATATATGATCGGAATATCGTTAGTCATTATATCCCGGATTACCCCTCCCATGACGGCCGAGAACACACCCATGATAGCCGCAATTTCGGGTCTAACGCCCATTGAAATCGCTTTTTCGGTCCCTACAATGGTAAAAAGGGCGATCCCAAAAGTATCAAACAGAAAGAGTGTCCGTCGGAGTTCTATTAATTGACGGTAGAAGATGAACGTCATCAGAATACCAACCAGAATCGTGTACAGAATGGTAATGTCACTGATCCATACCAGCGGATAACTTCCCAAGAGCATATCGCGTAAAGTACCGCCGCCGATGGAAGAAACAAAAGCCGTAAAACTCGCCGTAAACCAGTCAGGACTTTCCTTGTCTTTTACCGCCAATGCCCCCGAAATGGCAAAAGCGCAGGTTCCTATTATTTCCAAGATATACTGAATACTCATGGGTTGGTATTTAAAGAAGGTGAGGCAGATCAAAAAATTAATTTCACAAAGTAAACGGCTTTGCACTGTTCTACGAAACATCTCATTGAATCAAATGGAACCAACCCGTTCCCCTCATTTTGATTTTTTCGTAGTATATTCCCCATTGTTTTGAAATGACAGCACTACCTAACCTAATTATTGACATGAAGCGACTAGTACCAAAGATTCTCCTGATGGGATATTTCATCTTTTTCATGGGAAATAATATTCATGCCCAAGCCATTATGGGGTTTGAGACTTCGGCGGCCCAAAAACAACAAGCACTGGAAAGACAGTTTGATCAGCAATTAAAAGCTGAAAACCTGCGCAGCCTCATGAAGCGGATGAGTGCCCATCCGCACCACGTGGGTTCGCCCTTCGACTTGGAAAACGCTCAGTATGCCCTTCAACTATTCAAATCCTCTGGTTTTGAGGCTAGGATCGATACTTCTTACGTCCTTTTTCCAACGCCCAAGGTCCGGATTCTGGAACTGGTAGCACCCACAAAATTTAAGGCTTCGCTCACGGAGCCTCCTTTGAAGGAGGATGCTACTTCCGCCCAGACCAAGGAGCAACTCCCCACCTACCACGCCTTTTCGGCCGATGGTGATGTAACAGCTGAGCTAGTTTTCGTCAACTACGGTATTCCCGAGGATTACGAGGTACTCAAAAAAATGGGAATCGATGTTAGAGGAAAAATTGTGCTAGCCAAATACGGTAATTCATGGCGGGGTATTAAACCCAAAGTGGCCGCCGAAAACGGTGCTATTGGGTGTATTATTTACTCTGATCCCAAAGAAGACGGCTTTTTTCAAGGGGACGTGTACCCCACTGGAGCGTATAAAAACGAATCCGGAGCGCAGCGCGGATCAGTGCTCGATATGCCCCTCTACCCCGGAGACCCCCTGACACCCGGATACGGCGCTACCAAAAACGCCAAACGACTTGACTACAAGGATGCCCCCACCATCATGAAGATTCCGGTATTGCCAATTTCCTATGGTGATGCATTACCGCTGCTTAAAGCTTTGGGCGGCGAGGTAGCCCCTGCCAGCTGGCGGGGAGCTTTACCCCTCACCTACCACGTGGGTCCCGGACCAGCGAAGGTACATTTGAAACTGGAATTTAACTGGAAAGTAGAACCCGCCTACAACGTAATTGCCACCTTGAAAGGTACCCTATTCCCCGATGAGTGGGTGATTCGGGGTAACCACCACGACGGCTGGGTGTATGGCGCAAATGACCCACTCAGCGGAGCCGTGGCGGTTATCGAAGAAGCCCGCGCCTTAGGTGAACTGCTGAAAACCGGTTGGAAACCTAAGCGTACTATTATATACGCCCTTTGGGACGCCGAAGAACCCGGCTTACTTGGCTCAACCGAATGGGTTGAGGAACGCAAGTACGAACTGAAAGACAAGGCCGTAGTCTACCTCAACTCTGACTCTAACGGACGAGGATTCCTCTACGCCGGTGGTTCACACACCTTAGAAAAGTTTTTGAATCAGGTGGCTCGTGATGTCACTGACCCCCAGCGCGGTATTAGTGTTGGCGACCGTCTACGCGCCAAAATCATGGTGGATGGCAGTCCAAAAGCGAAGCAAGAAGTCCGTACCCGGCCTGATTTACGAATTGGAGCACTAGGTTCCGGTTCTGACTATACGCCGTTCATTCAACATGCTGGTATTGCTTCTATGAATATTGGTTTTGGTGGCGAAGACGGAGGTGGCGAGTACCATTCTATTTATGACTCGTTCGACCACTACACCCGTTTTAAGGATACTGATTTTTCTTACGGAGTAGCTTTGGCCCAAACCATGGGGCGCTGTGTGCTTCGGATGGCGGATGCTTCGGTTCTACCGTTTGAATTCCAGAACTTCACAAATACCGTCCAACAATATGCCTCCGAGATCGAGCAAAGTGTTGAAACGCTACGTACCCAGTCCGAAGAACACAATCGGTTATTGAAGGAAAATCGTTTTCAGATTGCGGCCGACCCAAAGGAGCCCTTTGTGCAACCTGACCCGATGCCGATGGTACCTTACTTGAACTTTGCCCCGCTTGAAAACGCGTTGGCTACCTTGGAGAAAAGCGCAACGGGATACGCCCAAGCTTCCGCCAATGGAAGTACTTCGACGGCAGCAGATCTTAAAAGATTAAACGAAATTCTATACAAATCAGAACGTTATCTGACCCACCCCGAAGGACTCCCCCGTCGTCCGTGGTTTCAGCACCAAATTTATGCTCCTGGCTTCTATACCGGCTACGGAGTAAAGACGCTGCCCATGATTCGGGAAGCGGTGGAACAAAAAAACTGGGCGGAAGCTGAGCAAGGTATTACTCGGGTGAGCGATACGCTCGTGCAGTTTGCCAAACAAATTGACAAAGCCACCGCCCTTCTGAAATAGCAGTAGTTAAAGTAATACGAGCGTCCTCTTGACTATCAGGAGGACGCTTGCTTTTTTAGTCGGTAGCGGTTGTATGCTTTCACTAATTCAAACCAAAGTACACTCGCCATACCGATTCCCAGGCTAGCCATAATCTGACCAGCGGACAGGGGTACAAATTCAAATGATCCGGCCATGGGCGGGATATACAGTAACACAACAGCGATCAGAATCGTAATGCCAATAATAACTGGAACTAGGTTATTATTATAACGTAGCGTGGTAAAGATCGAATAGTAAAACGAGCGGTTTACTAGGGTAAGGAAAATATTAGCAGAAATAAGCACCGCAAAAACCAAAGTACGTACCAAGGGTTCCGGATAGCTTAGTCGTACCGAATACAGATAGGTAAACAAGGTCCCGGCCGTGATAGCTAACCCTTACACAATACTAGTGATCAGCTCGTCCCACCCAAAAAAATGTATCTGACATCGGCCGGGGCTTTTGAACCATCGTATCTTTTTCCATCGGTTCATTTTCGTAGATGATCGAGCAAGTAGGACCCATGATCAGTTCTAAGAAAATAACGTGAACCGGAAGCAGGAAGGAGGGATACACCCATCCCAAAACGGTTGGAATGAATACGGTTAGAATAATGGGTGTGTGAATAGATATAATAGACTGGATTGCCTTTTTCGAATTCGTGTAAATCTTCCGGCCTATGACCACGGCATCCACCATACTTGACAAGTCATCGTTCACCAGTAGCAATCAAGCCGCCTCCTTAGCCAATTCCGATCCCCGTTTTCCCATGGTGATACCAATGTGGGCCGCTTTGAGGGTGGCCCGTCATTGACCCCGTACCGGTCATCGCCATTACCTCTCCGTTGGCTTTCAACGCACTGATAATTCTGAGCTTTGCTTCCGGAAACATCCTCGAAAAAACGTAGGTATCCTCCACTCTCTACCGAAGTTCAGCCTCGGGTATTTCCATTAATTTTTCGCCTGGCAAGGTCTTTTCGTAACCCTGAATCCGATCTGCTTGGCAATGGCTGCCGTGGTAACAGCGTTGTCACCGGTCACGATCTTTACCTGAATTCCAGCTTTATAAAAGCTGGTCATAACATCAGAAATATTCTCTTTGGGAGGGTCATAAAAAGCAACAAGGCCTTTAAACACAAATGTAAACTCTTCCTAACTTTCCGGATAATGATCTTCGTCGTACGTGACTAACCCAACCCCTAGTACCCGGCATCCATCTTTTGCGAGGGTCTGTACTACGTTTTCGATGGTCGCTACCGAATCTTTGGGCAGTGAAGATTGACGAATAATCGCCTTCGCCGCCCCCTTGGCCGCGATGATACGATCATCAGCAGCATTAGCAAAGACATACGTCATCAGCGGAGGTTTCCCTCCGAACGGATACTCGTGGACGAGTCGGTAATCGGGGCGTTAGTCTATTGAGTTGAAAGCTGCATAGACATCATGCAGAGCTACTTTTCGTGGGATCAAACGGAATAGGCTCACTTGCCCACATAGACAGCCTGATTAACTGAACAACCTCATCGTTAAACTCATTTTCAGGGTCAATGACTTTCCCTGATTCTGCCAAGTACAACCGCTCTAGGCTCATCTGGTTTTGGGTGATTGTACCGGTTTTATCCATACAAATCACCGTTGCCCTCCCCAAGGTCTCCACCGTTTTCATTTGCTTCACAATTACCCCCATTTTCATGAGTCGCCAGGCTCCCAACGCCATAAAAGAGGTGAAGGCTACCGGAATCTCCTCCGGTAGGATGCTCATGGCCAACGTAAGGACTTTGATCAGGCTATCGCCAGCGCTAAACGAACAAAAGTAATTGATGGCCCAAACGATCACGAAGACGATCGCCCCGATAATCACCATCTTTTTTACAAAGTTCGTAATCTGTACTTCCAGGGGTGTTTTTTCTTCATCAATCCCTGCCAGGCTTTTGCCGATCTTCCCCGACCGGATCTTCATCCCAATGGAAGTAATGGTGGCAATAGCCAAACCACTTACTACACTAGTACCACTGTACACGAGGTTACCCTCCTTTTCCGCGTCTTTGTAAATTGAAAGAGACTCGTCGGTCAAAATTGATTCATTAACCGAAAAGTCGTTAGAACGAACGATGACCCCATCTGCCGTAATAGAGGTACCCTCTTCCACCATAAGGCTATCTCCTACCGCCAGATCCTCGCTTTTGATTTCACACACTTCTCCCTCCCGAATGACTGTGCACCTCGGCTGAGCGTATTCTTTTAGTTTTTCTAAGGCGTTGCGGCTTCGGGAGTCCTGGTAGATGGAGATTATGGTAATCAGAATAATAGCCGAGACCATAAAAGAGCCATTTCCGGTTTCGCCTCCGATGAAGTATACGGAAGAAGTAACCAATAGTAGAATCATCATTGGCTCTTTTATTACAGATTTCAGGGCTTCTAACAGCCCATTCTTTTTGCGAAATTCAAGGCTATTGCACCCATATTTTTCCAGCGAATCCTCAAATTTTCATTCGGTTGACCCTTCAATGGCAAAGTTTTGGATGAGCATAGGATACAGCTATTGAAGTTAATTTTCTACTTATAAACAGCGGTTAAATTTAACTTTCGTACAAGCGTAATCTGTTTTTCAGCAGTACTACTTCCCCCTGTAGACTTTCAACTTTTTCAAGGAGATGAAACACAACATCCAGACTTTCAGTATTTATCTCTAATTCATGATGAATCCTGATTAATTTCTCAACCGCAGTGAGGCTGTCGAGGTGGATACACGGAGAGTGCTCGATCGTTTGTATCTCTACCAACCCAACTTCACCCAAGCGGTTAATGAAGGACATTTCTACCTGATAGTAAGTACTTACTTGTGACACCGGAATAAAGTCTTCAAAACTCATGACGATCTTAATTTAGCTAGTTCGCTGATTAATTCCTTCTCTTGTTCGGTCAGCTTCTTTGGTAACTCAATCTGAAAGGTAATGTACAAGTCGCCGAATTGGTCTTCTTTTTTATACACCGGAAACCCCTTACCTTTCAACTTGACCTTCGTACCATTCTGAGTTTCGGGCTTAACGTTTATTTTAACCTTCCCGTCGAATGTTTCTACCGTGATATCCCCTCCTAACAAGGCCGTGTACAAATCAATTTCTTTGGTCTTGTACAAATTATTTTGGTCAAGTTTGAAGGGAGTAGTGTTAATAATCGAAAAGTTGATCAACAAATCACCACTCGGGCCACCGTTAGCACCCTCACCGCCGTATCCCTTAATTTTGATTACTTGTCCATCCTGAACTCCGGCCGGTATCGTCAATCTAATGTTTTTTCCGTTGACCGTTAAAGTACGTTTATGGGTAGCGAACACATCTCTGAGGTCGAGTCGAAGCTCCGCGGTGAAATCTTGTCCCTTGAAACGCACATTGCTACTGCCGCCCCCAGAAAAGCCCCCGCCAAACATTGATTCAAAAAAATCCGAGAAATCTCCCCCCCCAAACCCTTCGCCGGAGGGTGCCTGTTGGCTACTTCGGCGGTACTGCCGTTGCTGACCAGCTTTCTCAAATTCATCAGCATGGAACCAGTCTTTGCCATACTTATCGTATTTTTTTCGGTTCTCCGGGTCACTCAATACCTGGTTGGCTTCGTTAATCTCCTTAAACTTTTTTTCAGACTCCTTGTCGTTAGGGTTTATATCTGGATGGTACTTACGGGCCAACTTTCGGTAAGCTTTCTTAATATCGCTTTCTGAGGCATTCTTACTTAGCCCCAGTATTTTATAATAATCTATAAATTCCATTCGTACCCCTGATCAAGTAATTAGTGATAAAAGACAATTCTTCAACAAATCTCAATTAAAAACCAGCCAGTCATAATGACTACCATCAGCTATTGTTATAACTTTCAATCATTCAATAGCATAGTTTGCTTTTTTGATCTACAGTCACTTAAATTTTTCATCAAAAGGTACCACTCTTTTGATGAAAAATAATTTTTTAATAAGGATTCATTGAACAATTTTTAAATCTAAAATGTATAACAGTAGAATATTAAAAAAAAATATTGTTTTTTTGTGAGAGTTTAACCCAAAAACAAAATACTATGAAGATACCTGAAATACGTTTTTTCTCACCCGAAGAAAATGAATCAACAAAAGTAAAGGAAGAAGTAGCTATTCAGCCCACTGGATATATCTCTGCAACTGGCAAAATAATTATCACTCAAAGTACCGCTGACGAAGTTGGACTAAAACCTTCTGAATCTGCATTTAGAGTTGGTATGCCCGAAAACAAAAGGAAACTAAAATCTCTTTACGTAATTCCTACCCAAAAAGGCGAAGATGGAGTATTTGAAATGACAGAGAGCGGTCGTAATTATTTTATCGCATTGGGTGTAATCCTTGAAAATAGTGGTGTAGATTTTCGCAACAATAAGTATACGTTTGACATCAACCCTTTCCAATACGATGGAGACGTAACCGGATACGAGCTAAAATTGGATCAGCCAATCCCTAAAATTAAGCGTGCTGACAGGGAAGTCAAAGGATGATGCTTAATTGTCAAAAAGAACAAGAAACGGGGTTCATTTCAGTGAAATGAACCCCGTTTCTTGTTTACCGTCAGATTTAATTCTTGTAGAACCCCAGAATTAAAATACCAGCAGTAGTGCTACAGTATCTGCACAAAATCATTAAACCCTTTCAACTCACCACTCTTTACTTCCACTTTCTCTACTCTTGCCAGTGGTGGCCCATGATGGCACCATTGTACTAATTCTTGCAAACTTTCTGGGGTACCTTCTGCCACGATAGATACGCTCCCATCCGCTTCGTTTTGAACATACCCGGTAAGCCCAAGCTCATTTGCCTTACGCTCAGTACTAGCCCGATACCAAACACCCTGTACCCTCCCTCGAACACAAATATATAGTTGCTCCACCTGATCGTTTATTATGGTTGCTTACTCCTCCTCAGCACCATCTGGTACTAGTAATTTTTCATACTGATTGTGAACGCTCAATATAATAACTCCAAACAATACAGCCGACAATAATAGTATAGAGTTCAGAAGCCCTTCTACTCCAAAAGAAAAACGAATCAGTATCGTAGATAGGATAAATCCTGAGTTCCGGATTACCTTATGAAACTGATCAGTATGCAAAAATGAAAACAAAAGCAGTAAGACATCCGTGAGTATCAAAATTGTAAAAAATTCATCAAAAAAGACATCGTTCACGTTCTTGATAGAGTCTACTACCTTGTTGATGGTAATAAAATTTGCGAAAAACCAGTCTACAAAACTATATATGGCAAGTCCTAGTAAAACCGGGACCAATACGACGGCAATGTATTTCTTCGTTAAAACGAACCTTTTTACCTCAGAATTACTATTAACCAACATGTTATCTTTTATTTTCCTGCGAGGTGTCAGTCGGTAGAATACAAAAATCAGGAAAAACAAAATAAGCGTAGAAACTAAATCATACGTAAACTGTAAGTCTTCTTTCTGCTGAAACCAGTCGGAGGTGAGTTCAAGATTCGCTAGATCTTTAAATAATCTTCGTATCACAATTAGGCTGATAATTTCATACTGCTTGCCCACGTAGGTAGTAATAGACTTGGGTAAGTAGTACACCAGTAGATATACCTCATAGATTAAAATAAATGAGAAAGGTGTATAGATGGCCGATATCGGTGAGGTCAATAATTTTGAATTATTGCTGAGTTCCACAAATCCAAAATCTACTAATAAGATAAGCCCCAAGTGGAGCAAGAAACTCACGATGGCAATGTATACTATTACTTGCTCACTTTTTTCTTTGGTTTCTTCCGAAAGAAATTTCTTGTAAACTTTTTCTCCAAATTCTGAAAGTCTCGACATAGATTGATATGTAAACAGTGGTAAATAATTCGTAAAGCCTATCCATTATCGTAAAAGTCCATTTTAATGGGCTGTACATGGAACAAACCAATGTGGTAGTGGATTGTTAACTAATATAGAAAAGAAAGATTACAATCAGATACCTGTTGCAATTCTAATCTTGACTGAATGGATCATCCGGCGGGGTTTCCTTTCTCAACCGTGCGCCAAAGGAATAGAATATGCCAACTAATTTCTTACTTTTAGTTTACCATTTCCCAAACCAAATCGTTCATGAACAGGCTGCTCTTGATTCTGCTACTTGCACTTACCTTTCAACCGGCTTTTACGCAAAAACGAAAGAAGGTAAGTGACCCTACCCTAGCCTTTGATCAGTACGTGGAGGAGGCATTACGCGACTGGGAAGTACCTGGTGCTGCCATTGTGGTGGTAAAGGGGGGTAAGGTAGTCTATAAAAAAACCTATGGTCTTCGCACCTATGGTGACGCCGACAAAGTGGATAGTAAGACCTTGTTTGCCTGCGCTTCTACCACCAAAGCCATGACGGCCACCTGCATGGGTATCCTGGTGGACGAAGGGAAAGTACATTGGGATGACCTGGTAAGTAAGTACCTAGCAGACTTTCAGCTTCACGACCCTTACATTAGCCAAAACCTGCGAATTCGGGATCTGTTCACCCACAACACCGGAGTAGGAAATACCGACTTTCTTTGGGCAAGTATGGATATACCCTCCAAAGAAATACTTTATCGTATGCGTTTTGTGGAACCCTCCTACCCTCTTCGTGGTGGCTATACCTACCAGAATATATTTTACCTCGCAGCTGGGCAGGTTATAGAAAGAGTAAGTGGTGTACCCTGGGCTGAGTTCCTAAGAGAAAAGGTACTTTCACCCTTGGGTATGGTGCGGACCTTTCCTTTACTAAGTGAAGTACCGGATGCCAACCGGGTATCTCCACACTTACTGGTAAGAGATACCCTACGAGTTATCGACCCCATGAGCGCCGACGCTATCGGTCCGGCAGGCTCGGTGCAGTCTTGCATTGATGACCTTTCTCTTTGGACCATTACTATGCTTGATAGTAGCAAATATGAGGGTGGTACGCTACTGTCTGCCTCTACTTGGATGGAGCTATTTACTCCTCAGGTAATTATACCCATGAAACAGTTTTATCCAACGGCCCAACTTACCACCCCACATTGGACATCCTACGGCCTTGGTTGGTTTCAGCAAGACTATCGGGGGCACAAGATCAACTACCATACGGGGAGTCTTCCGGGCGAAATTGCCATGCATGGACAACTTCCGGAGCATCAGTTAGGGGTATTTATTGTCGGAAACCTCGACCACGCCGAAGTACGGCATGCGTTACTTTTTCGAGCCTTTGATCAATTCGCACTCGGGATAGAGCGGGACTGGAACGCCGAATTTAGAGAGTTGTACCAGAAGTTAACGGTAGATTATAAAATTAAAATCATGGAAGCCGAATCAGCCAGGATACTCAAAACCCAACCTTCGGGAAAGGCCCAGGAATATGTCGGCACCTACCAGAGCCCATTATACGGTACAATTGACATAACCCTCAACGAGGATGATTTGCGTTTTTCTATCAACAACAAAAGGAAAGGTATCCTCGGGCATTGGAACTATGACACATTCCGGGCAAATTGGGAGAATATTGCGTACGCGGAAGGATTGAGCCTACTTTCTTTTGAGCGAAACCAAACGGGTATCATCTCAACAATCAAAATGGATGGACAGGTATTTTATAAAAAAACAAACTAATCAGGGCCAGAAAGGATCGTCCTCAACGATGGCGTAGCGAAAGTTGTCTTTCCATTCTCCCCGAATGGGAAGTCCCTTACGGTGTATGCCCTCACAAGTCATACCTGCCTTTTCAAGTACTCTGATTGACCGCTGATTATCAGTCGCTACTCCTGCTTGTATACGATGTAGGTGAAGCTCTGAAAAGCCAAACGATACTAACCGCTTGACGATTTCGGTCCCGTACCCTTTGCCCCACTGAGCGGGTGAAAGGCTGTAAAACAGCTCCCCACTACTAAATCGATCTCCGGAAAGATCAAGGCCAGCTTCGCCTATAAATTCCTTGGTTTCCGTGATCCAGACAGTCCAGCCAAAATGCATCCTAATGGCAGATCCCGGATCTTCAATGGCCGCCAACATAACAGCGAGCGTATCTCCGGAATGACGCGGAATACCAATGGTACTAAATTCCTCAACCTCCTTCATGGAGTGTAATTGATGAATAAGGTCCAGATCGTCCCAGGTCATTTCTCTGAGTGATAAGCGGACGGTAGATAAATTCATAGTCACAAAATTGAGTAAATCATTTCAATTTACCCATACTAGTGTTTAAAACACCTTAAATTGTCGGGTATAATTTTGTAAGTTTAATTCTCGCATCTTCATTCTTGAATTGCCAATTGATTCTTTTTTCCTTTCTATTTTGCTGATTCATCCATTTTTTTGCAACGAT
>Ga0209702_10003824_pt1:0-20000 | contig 23084 bp, 15 predicted proteins | sample FRY01_FD_187210 | JGI IMG/M metagenome (GOLD analysis project Ga0209702, IMG submission 187210) | Freshwater microbial communities from Lake Fryxell liftoff mats and glacier meltwater in Antarctica - FRY-01 (SPAdes) (version 2) | ecosystem: Environmental > Aquatic > Freshwater > Ice >... | reverse complement strand
GTAGACGCGAAACCTTGTGATCTACCCATGAGCAGGTTGAAGCTTCTGTAATAGGAAGTGGAGGACCGAACCAGTATACGTTGAAAAGTGTTTGGATGACTTGTGGGTAGGGGTGAAAGGCCAATCAAACTAGGAAATAGCTCGTACTCCCCGAAATGTTTTTAGGAACAGCGTTGGAGTTAAGTTTTACGGAGGTAGAGCTACCAATTGGGCTAGGGGGCTTCACCGCCTACCAAACCCTGATGAACTCCGAATACCGTAAAATATATCCAGCAGTGAGGCAGTGGGTGCTAAGGTCCATTGCCGAGAGGGAAAGAACCCAGACCAGCAGCTAAGGTCCCTAAATCTATACTAAGTTGATCTAACGTTGTTTGATCGCTATGACAGCTAGGATGTTGGCTTGGAAGCAGCCATTCATTTAAAGAGTGCGTAACAGCTCACTAGTCGAGTGGTCGAGCGCGGAAAATAATCGGGCATCAAGTATAGTACCGAAGCTCTGGACTCGAAAGAGTGGTAGGGGAGCATTCTAATTTCATCGAAGTTGGGTCGTAAGGCCTGGTGGAGGAATTAGAAAAGAAAATGTAGGCATAAGTAACGATAAAATAGGTGAAAAACCTATTCGCCAATAGACTAAGGGTTCCTGATCAATGCTAATCAGATCAGGGTTAGTCGGGTCCTAAGGATAACCCGAAAGGGGAAGCCGATGGCAAACAGATTAATATTTCTGTACCTGCTTTACAATGAAAGTGACGGAGAGATGTAGTGATTACGTGCGGACGGAAGTGCACGTTGAGCATAGCCCTTGGGCGAAGCGAAATCATGAATTCTCTTCCAAGAAATAGCGAGTAATAGCAGCCCGTACCGTAAACCGACACAGGTAGTCAAGTAGAGTATACTAAGGCGCTCGAGTGATCCATGGCTAAGGAATTCGGCAAAATAGTCCTGTAACTTCGGGAGAAAGGACGCCTCGCTTCGGCGAGGCCGCAGTGAATAGGCCCAGGCGACTGTTTATCAAAAACACAGGACTTTGCTAAGTCGAAAGATGATGTATAAGGTCTGACACCTGCCCGGTGCTGGAAGGTTAAGGAAGGGGGTTAGCAGCAATGCAAAGCTCTTAACTGAAGCCCCAGTAAACGGCGGCCGTAACTATAACGGTCCTAAGGTAGCGAAATTCCTTGTCGGGTAAGTTCCGACCTGCACGAATGGTGTAACGATCTGGGCGCTGTCTCGGCCATGAGCTCGGTGAAATTGTAGTATCGGTGAAGATGCCGATTACCCGCAATGGGACGAAAAGACCCCGTGAACCTTCACTACAACTTCGCATTGACTTTGGGTAAATGATGTGTAGGATAGGTGGGAGATTACGAAGCTGTGTCGCTAGGCATGGTGGAGTCGTCCTTGAAATACCACCCTTTATTTATCTAAAGTCTAATCTATAATTGGAGACATTGCGTGGTGGGTAGTTTGACTGGGGTGGTCGCCTCCAAAAAAGTAACGGAGGCTTCTAAAGGTACCCTCAGCACGTTTAGTAATCGTGCGAAGAGCATAATGGTATAAGGGTGCTTGACTGCAAGACCTACAAGTCGAGCAGGTACGAAAGTAGAGCATAGTGATCCGGTGGTTCCGCATGGAAGGGCCATCGCTCAAAGGATAAAAGGTACTCCGGGGATAACAGGCTGATCTCCCCCAAGAGCTCATATCGACGGGGAGGTTTGGCACCTCGATGTCGGCTCGTCACATCCTGGGGCTGGAGAAGGTCCCAAGGGTTGGGCTGTTCGCCCATTAAAGTGGCACGCGAGCTGGGTTCAGAACGTCGCGAGACAGTTCGGTCTCTATCTATTGTGGGCGTTAGAAATTTGAGGAGAGCTGACCCTAGTACGAGAGGACCGGGTTGGACAAACCTCTGGTGTATCTGTTGTGACGCCAGTTGCATCGCAGAGTAGCTATGTTTGGAAGGGATAAGCGCTGAAAGCATCTAAGCGCGAAGCCTACTTCAAGATGAGATTTCTTTTAAGGGTCGTTCGAGATTAGGACGTTGATAGGGTGTAGGTGTAAAGGCGGTAACGTCAAAGCCGAACACTACTAATTGCCCGTTAGCTTTTTTTAATCTTAATTTTCAATATGTCAATCATATAACCACCGTTAGTGGGTTAGACAGCCAGAGGCTAGACAAATAGGCGAAAGTCTATAGGTCTAAATCTCTGATAGTCGAGCAAACTAATCTAGTGTGGTCTCAAAAGTCCCGAGTCAAATCGGGAAAACTTTTGTTGGTGATTATAGCATAGTAAAACACCTCTTCCCATTCCGAACAGAGAAGTTAAGTACTATTGCGCTGATGATACTGGTTTACCGGGAAAGTAAGTCGTTGCCAACTCCTTTTAAAAACTCCTAGTCGTTTATTCGATTAGGAGTTTTTTTTTGTGCCTAGGTCTTCTAAAAAAATATTACTTTTGTCTTAATGAAGAAGCTAATCCAGAAATTTAAACAAATGCCTTGGTATATCAAGAATATATACTTTGCACTACTCGCGTTTTTTATTGTTTGGATGCTCTTTTTTGATAACAATAATATCTTTTATCAATTTAAATTGAGTACCAAAGTCAAAGAACTGGAAGACCAAAAGAAATATTATAACGAGGAAATTAAAGATGTTGATGAACTCAAAGAAGAGCTATTTTCAACAGACGAAAATAAAGAAAAATTTGCTCGGGAAAAGTATTACATGAAAAAGGATAACGAGGATGTATTCATTGTCGTAGAGGAAGAGTAAGATGATGAATAAGAAAATACTAAAGAAAATTTGGAATGTGGTATTTTACGCCTTACTTATTGGAGCAGTAGCTTTGTTTGTAAAACGCAAATTTATAGTTCCTCAAGTGGCATCAGAAGATTTGCAATTTGTTGATTTTCAATCTAATGAGATAATTAACGTGAGTGATTACAAGAATAGAGTAGTGGTGGTGAATTTCTGGCAAACATGGTGCGGACCTTGTATTCAAGAGATGCCTAGCTTAAACGAAATGACTTCAATCTGGGAAGATTTAATCGTTTTTTGCGTCACAGATGAAGCTTCTGAAAAGGTGAATGCTTATATTTTGAACTACCCTAATATACATTTCGTTGCAGTGGATAATGTGGGTGAGTTTGGTATTACCCAATATCCAACAACTTATATTTATAATAAAAAAGGGATTAGAGTATTTAGTAAAATAGGCAGTGAGGATTGGTCAGATCCAAATTTTATTGCAACGCTTAAAAATAATTGGGAATAAGAATCATGAGTTTAGAGTCAAAAGTACAAGAAGCATTAAAGATGGCTATGCTTGAAAAAAATCAAGCGGCATTGAGAACCTTGCGAGCTATTAAATCAGCGATCTCTATAATTAAGACTGAAAAGGGTTTTGAAGGTGAAATATCGGAAGCATCGGAAATTGGCTTGCTTCAAAAATTAGTTAAACAACGAAAAGAAGCCGGAACTATATTTTCAGAACAACAACGAGAGGATTTAGCCCAAAAGGAACAAGAAGAAATTGATATTATTCAAATATTTTTACCTAAACAGTTTACTGAAGAGGAGCTAACTAAGATGTTACAAGCTATAATTGCTGAAACGGACGCCAGTTCTATGAAAGATATGGGACGTGTTATTAGCATAGCGAATGAAAAGGCCGCAGGTCAAGCAGAAGGTCAAGTGATTGCGAAGATTTTAAAAAGTATTTTACAATGATTCTCGATATTATATTTGGTTTACTTATTCTAGCCGCTTTTTATAATGGCTATACCAAAGGAATTCTTTATTCGGTGCTGAGCTTGGTAGCAATTGTGATTGGAATTATTCTTGCCATGAATTTCTCAACTGCAGCGTCTATTTGGTTACATAACAACTTTAATATTCCCAAAATGATTATGCCTGTGCTATCATTTATACTTATTGTCTTAGCCGTAGTGGGAGCTATTAAACTCGTTGCGTATTTGGTCGAGAAATTCCTTAAAGTATTGATGCTTAATTTTGTCAATAAGATTGCAGGTGGCTTGCTTTGGAGTTTTATAGCTACTGTTTTATTTAGCGTGTTAGTGTTTTTCGTGGACAAAGCAGGATTCTTAGCAGATAATCTTGTTCTAAGTTCCCAGTCTTATAATTATGTTGTTCCTCTAGGACCTAAAAGTTTAGAGCTTATTCAAACCACTATCCCTTTACTTAAAGAGTCATTCAATCTTTTGAATGAAACAGTAAATGAAATTGCACCCATTAAATAGATGGAATTTGGTCTTGTTGATTGACAATTATGATTCGTTCACCTATAATCTTTATGATTATATCTTACAATTAGGATTTCAGTGTAAAGTGATTCGAAATGATGAATACACTATTGATCAAATTGAGCGAATTAAATTTGACTCTATTGTTCTATCTCCAGGACCCGGTAAACCACAGGAATCTGGGGTTACAATGGAAGTTATAGAACAGTTTCATAAGAGAAAGCCAATTTTAGGAATTTGTCTCGGACATCAAGCAATTGGCCTTTACTTTGGTGCTGAACTTTGCAAGGCAAAATTACCCATGCATGGTAAAATAGCTGAAATTCAAATCAATAATTCTAAACGATTGTTCGGGCAATTAAATAATCGTCTAGAGGTAATGCGCTATCATTCGCTTATACTAGAAAAAGTGTGTTCTCCCTTAAAGACTGTTGCTGCGACCATAGAAGGTGAAATCATGGCTATTGAACATGAAACCTTACCAATTGCTGGAGTGCAATTTCATCCAGAATCAATATTGACAATTGAAGGTTTACAAATACTCAAAAATTGGTTTCATAGTATAGCCTAAAGTAATGCTGAATTTTATTTTGATTCACAAAATTTATGCAATAACTCCTTTGAAGAATTTAATCCTTTACTTAAGGCAGACTCCCAATCAAGGCAAGCTTTATTAATGAAATTCGCTTTTTGGAAGCATTTTCCTCGCCACTCTAAAGCGGTTACATAGTCTTTGTTTAACTCAAGCACCGCAGTGAAATCTTTGATTCCAAGTTCGAAATCAGCATAATAATAGTTTGACATTCCCTTTTGAAACCATATCGCTGCGTCATCCAAATTACTACCTAAATAGGTTTGATAAGCTTCATTGGCTAACTTGTATTGTCTAGTGTAATAATAACACAAACCCAAATTCTTAAAGGGTTCCGCCACTCTCGGATTGAAAGCAATTAAACTATTTAGATCTAAGATTGCATATTCATAAGCGGCTTCTTTAATATAACTTTGCGCTCTGAATTTATACGCATCTATAGATAAACTATCCATTCGAATTACAACAGTAAAATCATTTATCGCATCCTGATAAGATTTTAATTCAAATAAAGCCAGTCCCCTATTGTAATAGGCAAATTGAAAGTCTGGTTTTAGTGCAATAGCTTCATTGAACGAAGAAATCGCATGCGGATAATCTGCTTGATAATAATAGCTCACCCCATCGCCATAGAGTTTATAAGCTTTTTCGTCTTGAGCAAATAGGAGACTTGGGAAAAGAAAAAGGAGATATATTATTCTGTTCATTTAGTAAAGATAGCGGATTATTTAAAAATTCGTCTTGAACATGTCGGTGCTATTCTTCAATACTCCATCTTGCTCTAGGTTCATTATCAAGACGAGCAAAATCCCCTTTCAAATATTGATAGTGTCCGGTAATGGCAATCATTCCAGCATTGTCCAAACAATACTCGAGTTCAGGTATAAACGGTCGGTATCCTTTGTCTTCTAAACGTAACAGTTCTGATCTTAACAAACTGTTTGCAGAAACACCACCGGCAATTGCCAAATCTTTTATTTGATGGATTTTCGCAGCTTGTAATAATTTTTTAATAAGAATATTTACAATAGTTTTTTGCAAAGAAGCACATAAATCATTTAAGTTTTCAGCTACAAAATTTGGATGCTTTGCTACGGATTTATTTATAAAATACAATACGGATGTTTTCAAGCCACTAAAACTAAAATCTAGGTGAGCCACTTTGGGTTCGCTAAATTGAAAGGCATCTGAGTTGCCTGTTTTTGCTAGTTTATCTATCATAGGACCTCCAGGATAGCTAAGGCCGAAAATCTTCCCACATTTATCAAAAGCTTCCCCAGCAGCATCATCGATAGATGTTCCTATGACGTCCATTTCTAAATAATCCTTTACTAATACTAATTGCGTATGTCCACCAGAAACGGTTAAACAAATAAATGGAAACTTGGGTTTTGGATCATTAATGAAATGAGCTAAAACATGTGCCTTCATATGATGAACGGAAATTGTTGGAATATCTAAAGCAAGTGCCATCGCCTTAGCAAAACTACTTCCTACCATCAAAGAACCCATTAGACCAGGACCTCCGGTATAAGCGATCGCATTTAGTTCGCTTTTTTTAACATTTGCCTCCTTAATTGCTGTATCCACTACAGAAACAATGTGCTGCTGATGAGCACGAGAAGCTAATTCTGGAACAATACCACCCCATTTTGCATGAACCAACTGCGTGGAAATAATATTGGCAAGTACTTTGCCGTCTCTAATAAGAGCAGCCGAAGTGTCATCGCAAGAAGATTCAATTGCAAGTAAAGTAATGCTTTCTGCTTCCATGTTTATATTTATATTTGTACTTTAGAAAAAAACTTGTGAATTTTAGAAAAATCCTTAAAACACTAACAAAAGTAGCACTTATACTATTATTACTGATAGTGATTTTGCTAATAAGTTTGTATTTCGCTCTAAGGTCTCCAAAAGTTCAAACTTTCGTCGTGCATTTGGTGACCGAAAATTTATCTAAACAGCTGGGTTTGCCAATACAGGTAGAAAGCATTGAAATAGATTGGTTTAACACGATGAAGGTCGACCGATTTTATGTCGAAGATCTAAATTCAGACACCCTGTTATTCATTAATCACGCAGAAGCTAAGTTTAGTTATTTTTCGCTTTTACAACAAAAAATAAGTTTAAATCGAATTGCCATTGATGACTTCTATCTTAATATTGAAAGGACTTTTGACGACAGCTTGTTCAATATTGATCATGTTAAGTTAGAAAATCTTACTTCGGCAAAGAATGAGGATGAAAAGTCTAGTTCATCCAGTGCTTGGAATGTTGTTCTTAATAATCTGAGTGTGAATAATTCAATAGTTAATTATAAAGACTTTTACTCCGGCAATGTCATCGAGACTTCTGTAGATAAAATGGATCTCTATTTTTCCTATATGAAGATTGGAGACATGAATATTGAATTGGACTTTATGGATGTTATTTGTCCCCAAGTGGCGTACACAAAACAAAAAGCAAACCCTGCTTATGTGAAAGCCATATTGGAGAATAAGAATCTTTATATTCCCTTCTTTCTTGAAAACAATAATTTAAGCATTGAAGAGGGGGCTTTCACTTTTAAGAACACTGAATTGTTAGACACTTTAAACCGGAAGTTTAATCCGAATGATTTTAAATTATTAGATGTAAATTTTAAATCTAAAGATTTATTGATAACTCACGAGAGCATTCACGCCCAAATGGACCACTTAAGCCTGAATGAAAAGAATGGATTTGCATTACTCAAAATGTCTAGTGAGTTGAATTTTAGCAATCAGCTTCTTGAACTAAAGCATTTAGATATAATAACACCCCATAGCAATATACAAACTGATGTGCAATTCACTTATTCAAGCCTCAATGATTTTGACAATTTCATTGAAGATGTTCGCTTTGATATAAACCTAGCACCAAGTTCAATTCATGCAAAGGATATCGCTTTCTTTATGGAAGAGTCAAAGTTTAGCTTTACCTATCCAATAAGAATTGAAGGAAATGTATTTGGAAGTGTGAGTAACCTTAAGGCGAAAGACTTAAAAGTGAAAACCGGTAGAAACACAATCTTCGAAGGGAATTTTTCGATGAATGGCTTACCAAATATAAACTCAACATTTATAAGTGGTCGAGTAGAGAGAATGGTTACGAATTACAACGATTTGCTTCGTATCTATCCAAGTTTGCCTTTGCCCCTGAATATTGAACGATTGGGCAAGCTCTTTTTCGTTGGGAAATTTGATGGATTTATAAATGACTTTGTAACACAAGGACATTTGACAACGGAGTTAGGTAGCGCTAAAACGGATATTAATTTTAAATTAGATGATACGAAGAATGCATCTTACTCGGGTAAAGTAGACCTTAAAGAATTTGACTTAGGTGCTTATTTTGATTTGAAAGAGCACTTGGGAAAAATTAGTCTGAAAGGCGAGGCAAACGGTAAAGGATTGAAATTAAGCACCCTGGACGTAACGCTAACGGCTGTAGTGGAGAAGTTTGAATTTAAGCAATATTCCTATGAGAATATAAAAGTGGACGGTCGAATAAAAGATAAATTTTTTAGTGGAAACCTAAACGTTAAAGATGAAAATATTGCATTGGACTTTCAAGGAGATGTTGATGTCTCTAGCCCGACGTTGGTTTTTAAATTTGCAGCAGATATTGAACATCTAAACCTCAAAGGATTAAATATTTGGAATAGAGAGATGATTATTCAATCTAAATTGAATGCTGATTTCTCTGCATCCAATATGAATGACATCATAGGGGATGCTTTTATCCGAGACTTAAAAATAAGTAAAGGGCAAGAAATTTATGATATTGGGAACGTTGACCTCACCAGCCGGCTTTTAGTAAATAAAGAAAAAAGTATTCTTTTAAAAAGTAAGGATTTTGATATCAGCTTACAAGGAAATTATGAATTTGCGAAAATTCCTGGCGCTGTTAAATCTGTTTTAATTCCAAACTATAAAGAAATAGTTGAAGATCAATTGGTTCGATTTGAATTGAATATTAGACAGAATCCGGAGATACTAAGCCTGTTTGTGCCAGATTTGAAAATTTTACGTCCTAGTATTATTGATGGAAATTTTGATTCGAATGCGAAGAGTATGTTGGTCGTGGTTAATATTCCGGTGGTTCAATATAAGAATTTTAGCATTGTAGATTGGACTTCAAATTTGTATATAAATCAAGGGAGTTTTGATGTTATTAACTCTATTCCAAGCATTTATTTGAAGGATAGTTTGATCGTTCGTGATTTTTCATTCCTAGCCTCTGGTCAACGTTCAGACTTAAAACTAAAGCTCTTTGCTGAAGGTCAGGAAAATTCTTCTATAGAGCTGATTGCTAATGTTATAACGAAGAATGATCGTGTAAAATTGGAATTTGAACCATCTAATATTTTTATAAACGATCAGTTTTGGTTGATTGATGAAAAGAATGAAATTATACTTGGGGAAAGAATAAGCTCTCGAAATTTAAAATTGTATAATGGGATTTCTGAATTACTTATCGATTTAGAAATTGGAATGAAAGAACAAAAAGCAGATATCTTCTTGAGCAATATTTTCTTAGAAGACTTCACTCAGTTTTTATCAGCTAGAGAAATTGAATTGAAAGGAATTGCTAATGGGAAAGTAAGTTTCAATAGGATTGACAATCAACCAGGTATCTACGGAGATTTAATGATAGAAAATATTGAAGTTAATCAATATAAAGTAGGCAATTTAAATGCTAATGCGGTCTTAGATTTACCTAATAAAAAGATAAAAATTAATGGAAATCTCTATGGAGATGATAATGAAGTAGATATTAATGGAAGTTATTCTTTTGCCAAAGAGATTACACCAAATGACTTTGACATTAAATTTGACATCAAAAACTTTGCTATATATTCTATTGAGGAATTTATAGCACAATACATCGACAATACCTCTGGAACAGTTTCAGGGAAACTCTCTTTGGTAGGGCCTAGAAATCGGCCAAATTTATTGGGCTATGTCGATATTAACGACGTTACAACAACGGTTACCTATTTACAAACAACATACAACGTTAAAGACCAGCGGGTAACTTTCGAAAAAAACAGTATTAATCTTGGCAATAATTTGAAAATTACGGACAGTGAAGGGAATGTGGCGCATGGCAAAGGTGAAATTTATCATAAGAATCTCAAAGATTTTGGACTAAATATTGAAGTTTGGACAAATAAAATTATGGGTCTTAATACGACCATAGAAGACAACCAAGATTTTTATGGCACAGCATTTTTAAAAGGCAATGTTACCTTTAAAGGCTTGACTACTGATGTTGATATTAAGATTGCCGGGGAAAGTGAAGGGAGAACGGAAATCGCTATTCCGCTTTCTGAAGATGGCTCGGTGAGTGCTTATGGGTTTTATACCTTCTTAGAAAAGAAAAAAGAAGAGGATAAAGAGTTTTTAATTAGTAGCGTTGAAAAATTGAGGGTAAATGGTCTTACGGTTAACCTAGATTTAGATATCGATAATGATTGTAAGGTTAAAATAATTCTTGATCAAACTACAGGGGATGTCCTGGAAGTGAAAGGCGAAGGAAATATAAAAATTACGGTACCTAAAGAAGGGGATGTGTTGTTTTTCGGAACTTACGTAATCGGGGATGGAGACTATCTGTTTACACTGCAAAATATTATTAATAAAAGATTTCGAATAGAGCCAAATAGTTTTATAAATTTCCAAGGGAAAATTGAAGATACTCAAGTGGATGTTGCTGCAGTTTATAATCTAAGAACAGCAACGACAAATCTTATTCAAGATTTTTTAAATAATTCAGTGGATGAACAGTTGAAAGATGAAGCATCTAATCGGGTTCCTGTGAAGCTTTTACTTTCTTTGAAAAACCAATTATACAATCCAGACATTACATTTGACGTCCAAATAGATCAATTAAATCCGGGGATTAAAAACTTTGTCGATAGAAAATTGATAACGCTAAAACAATATGAGAATGAAATGAATCGCCAAGTATTTGGTTTGTTAGTTTTAGGTCAATTCTTGCCGCCTTTAACTAGTGTCGATCAAGTAGCGGGAGGGGGATTTAATGTTAATGCTAGTGACGCAGCGAATACGGTGAGTGAATTTTTATCAAATCAGTTGACCAGATATTTCAATGATTGGCTCTCCTATTTATCCGATGACGTAAGTTTAAGCTTCAACTACAGAAACTATGAATCTAATAATGCGTTAAGCTCATTGGAAGATCTATCCTTGAGAAGGGAACTTCAATTGGCTTTAACGACCAAATTTTTGAATGACAGGGTAACCGTTAATGTAGGTGGCAATGTCGATTTTGGAGCAAATCAATTAGGAACTCAAAATTCAAGCACTACTTATTTTGGAGGTAATGCAAGTATTGAATACGCCTTAACTGAAAATAGAAGGTTTAGAATAAAGGCTTTTACCGTAACGAACTATGATTATTTTAATCAAGCAAATACGACAAGAGCTGGGGTAGGACTTTCCTTTAAAAGGGAATTTGAAACCCTCAAAGATTTAAAAGTAGATCGGGAAGAATTTAAATTGAAGTATTCAAAGCAAGATACAACTGTTCAATAATAAGAAGGGAGAATTGGCTTTCCAATTCTCCCTTCTTATGCTCTTTTAAATATTAATTTATCAATTTGTCTGCAAAGACACTCCTTATTAAAACCAAGTTTTCGATTTATTGAGACACTATTCCATAAAAAAACCGATACGAAGCTCGGTTTTTTTTCATTAGTGCTGTTCCTTAATTAATTGGGTAAGCAACAAAGGGACCGCAAGTGTCCATACCACTAGCATTCAAAAAATACAACTCATAGTTCAGCGTATCATTGTTCATGCTTCCGTGAATGTAAAAATAATTCCCTGAGCAAGAAGCAGGATATAATTGACCATCGAAATTTGCTCTCGTGGAACCAGGCAAGAAATTAATTGGACCACCTATTCTATTGTCGTCAGGCGCAAAACCACTATCTAAGGAATACCCACCATAGATAGGGTCGTCATTGGTTACACTAATGATAAGATCTCCAGTTACACATTCACAATTGAATTCAAAGAAGAAGAATGGATTATCGCTGACGCCAGGACCTTCCCAACACACCCCATTGCTCAATTCTTGGGTTCCTTCAGGACAAACGCATTGGTCATTAATGTTGACCATGTCACCTGAACATGTGGTGCCATCGCTAAGCAGACAATCAGGACCTACGCAAGCCTCGGGCTCTTTATCTTTGCAGTTAGAAAGGAATAGAATTAGGCTTAAAAATAAAATTAACTTTTTCATATTTTTTAAGTTTTGTAAAGCAGGGCTTTGACCCTGCTTCGGGTTAGGTGTTACTTTTGGAAAACAAATACTTTGCCAAAAATTAAAATATTATTTTCTCTCAAAACAAGGTGATAGGTTCCATTTTGAATTTCATCATTAGACCAAGTCATGTTGAAGTTGGTTTCTTCAATTTTTCCTTCAAAGATTATTTCAATTAATTGACCTAAAGAGTTGTAAACGCTTAAACTAATGTTCGCGCCAGGCTGAAGCTCATCTAAATTAATATTCAAAAAGTCATGCGTTGGATTAGGATAAATATCCAATGAAATTTTAGATGCTGCTACTTTTTCATCGTCGCTTTCAGCTGCTAATCTAGAAGGATCTAAAACTTGCCTTGCGCTTTCCTCGAAGGATTCACTCAATAAGAAATCCAAATCGTCGGTAGTTTTTTTAGGTTTCACGGGGGCGCAATCCTTATTCTTGTCAGTATAAGTAAAGTATCCCCGATTGGCATTCATTGGAATGATTGGAGCATAACCAACGGGGGTAAAATTGTCCCAAGGACCAAAAAGATAATAAGCTCCTGTTACATTATTGTTGTGTGTAGTTTCATCCACTGGCCCACCCATGTTGGCATATAAATGTTGTCCTAACTTATCTGAACAACAATAATCTGTACCCTCGACACTACCCGACAAGACGATACTTTGCAAGCGGAAATCACTTCTTGCAATGGCATAGTTGTCCCACTTTTTATCTCCAGAAACACCTAAAAACGTAAAGCTTTGAAGTGTAATTGTTGTTGGGTCATTAGCCTTTAACTCAAGGCATTCAAAATCACGAAGTAGGGCAGTTTTCATATAGACATCTTCACAGTTTCCCGAAACGATGACTGGAGGTGTATCAAATAAATCAATCAAAGCATCACCAATATCGGATATCGCTCCCGGAACATTATTAATCGGCGAACCATTGGTGTTGTTTTGAATATCAACAACTACATTAACTACGGTTTCCGCTAAATCGAATATATTTTGAAGAAATTCAAAATTGAATTTGCCGTTACATTCAGTATAAGCCACATTTCTATTGGCATCAATTACTTTGACACCCGCATTATTATGCACGGTGACAACGGCGAGTTCTTCCGCAGTGGAACTAACATTTGACAAGGGCTTCAATCTGTGAGCTATAACTTTTAGAAAGTTATTATATTCATACACGGTGCAGAATTTTTTCGTGCAATTGCAATCCTTTGGCAAATCAAATTCTTGACCTACGCACATAAACTGAAAAGTATTATAAGCGTAGCTAGGACTTGGAGCTAAAGACCCCGTGTTGTTCAATCCAGTAGTAGACCACTGATAGCTAAATTGACCTCCCGAATCATAGGTGCGTAAAAATAGATCATGGGCAGGTCCTTTTTCTTTCGTATACCAACGATGCCACTTGGGACTATTAGAATCAAAGTCGGTTTCAGCTGTGATAATTTGGGATAAGGTATTGCTATTATTCAAAAAATTGTATCCATTATTATAGTTACCAGCACCTTGTTTTAATGGAGATACACTTGAAAAGTGATTCAAGACAAAGTTGCAATCACAGCCATTATCGTCGGGGCCGTCGCTTTTTTCTTTATTAAAGAATGCTTGAATATTACTTTCCATTGTTTCTTTTTTTGAAATGGCAGCTTTATAATGGTAAAACTGCTGTACGAAAGATAAAAGTTCTTCATCTGCTATTTCCTTCTCCTTGAGTAAAGTAAGTAAATAGTCGCCTAAAGGAACTGTTTGGTTGAGCGAAGTGGACCAAGCCGTGAGCTGCTTGTAAAGTATGGCATCAATGATGATGTTCGTTGAAGGGTTGAATATATAGGTAATGGCGTCATCAAGTAACGGGAGATCTTGACCATTAATGGATTGACCAAGCTCAAAAGACAAGTTTTCTTTCAAGGAGACGTCTTCCAATAGAAGTCCTTGATTATTGAAGTAGTACTTTTGGTCATTAAAACTAAGATAAGCACCGTCTATTGGAACCGCTATTTTGATAAATAAATCACTTTGTTCTTCATAAGAAATGGGGTAAAAAAATAACACTTCATTTGCCATTGTGCTCAAGCTTATGAGTAAGGTTGAGAGAATTAATACTAAATTTTTCATAATTGTAAAGTTTAAGGGGGAAGGGGACTTGCACACAATTTTTTAAATGTACTTCTTCCAGTTTTAAAATGATTTCCTACTCACTATCGCTTTTCGGATAAACTCGGCATTTTAGGCTTGCATCACATAGATTGATTATTCAAAGATGTTCAAGTCAATATATTCGTCCTGGTTTTGAATACTTGGCTTGGGTACCTTCTTTTTCTTAAAGATGTAAGTCATTGAAATGCCAAAACTGATATAGCTGGCTTTGCTTGAATAAACATAGCGATCACTTAAAATTTCATCTTCTAATGGCAGGCTATTGATGGCCTCAAATTGGAATGATTCATGGGTGTTGAGTCCTTGGTTATAACTCAGCTTAAAACCTAAAAGAAGCCCTTCCTTAATTTTGAAAGAAAACTGTGCAAAAGCGAACAAGGAGATCAAGTGGTTTTGTTGTTGCTGGTCATACTCTTTGATCGCTTGACTATAAATTAATTGATCATTTTGATTATAGAGATGCTTAGAACTTTCAAAAGAAAAGGGCGAACTCAATCGATTCAATCGATACTTGAAACCGTAACCCGTTGAAAATTGAATACAATCATTTTGGAGCCAAATGTTTTCAAGGCCAACAGGAAATCCCCAAATAAAAACGCTTGACTTCGAACCCGCGCCTGCACCATTGATATAATTATAATAATAGTGATAAGTATAAGCTACATGATCTACCCCAAAGCTCAACAAACTCCTTTTGCTAAATTGATAGCTGGTGCCCAAACCCCAATAGCCACTCATGGTTTTCTTGTTATGCATGCTAGTTGGATTTCCTGTGCTTGTTTTCATCTGATTTAAGGAGAGATTGAATCCCAATTCACTTCGCACCGACCAGCTTTGATTTTGTGACCAAAGCAAGAAGGGAATGTGAAATAGTAGGATTAGAATATAGCTTTTCATAAGACTAAAAATTATTGAGTTTAGCGTTTAAAGTCTGATTGCCTTTTGGTGGACCAAGGATGTAATTAAAGGTGGTGTGCATCGTAATGCTCGACTTGTTCTGCTGCAAAGGTTTTTTACTCTTTCGAATGGCGTAGATTCTATTTTTTTCAAGTTCTTTAGCTGTCCTATAGGATTGAAAGGAAATGGATTGTTCCCATTCGTCTAAATCGTGCGTGGAAAGGATGTGTAAGAAGTCTTCAAAGTCATCGCTGTTTGCTAGGATTAGGCGACCATCTTTTACTTCGTAGTGGACAGATTGATTTCCTTGTTTGTCAAAAACAATGATGTCTGGTATGCCCTTGCTTTGAAGGTTGTAGCTGCCGTCGTTAGATGAGCCGATGGGTTGTACATCATCCTTGCTGCAGGAACATAGGATTACTGCTGCCGATAATATGGCGAATATTAAATTTTTCATGATGGTTTGTTTTAGAGGAGTTCTCAAATAGTAGAAGTCTCCTAGTGAAAAAGGGGAGGGGGAGTTTTCCCAAACATGGAGGGTTGTCAACCCAATTAGACGCTTGTAATTTTAGTGGATATATAAATAATATTTGCAATATATAATAAATATTTTTAATTTCAAAATAAATGCAAATAAAATTTAATATTAATATTGATTTAGACCTAAAAACTTATAGATTTCCTTATATTTGAGTACAAATCACACCATGAAATTAAAACCTTGTACCCCTGAAGATAGGATGCTTGCCGTCCCCTTAATTTATGCATCTGGACCGGCTGCGTTCGACTTTGTTTTTAAAAATGAGCAACAAACGGCACTTGATTTTTTACATTTTGCTTTTACAAGAAAGGGTGGCGAATTCTCTTATGATAATCATTATGCCTTATGGGGTGAAGGTCAATTGGTCGCAGTTGGCGCTGTTTTCGGAAATCGGAAGGCGAGTACATTTACGATGAATGAGGCAATAAATATGATCTCATTTTATGGCTGGAAAAGTTTGCCTCGTGGACTGAATGGTTTGAAAATTGAAACCATGATTCTCTTACCTAAAAAGAACGAAATTACACTAGGACATTTAGGTGTGCAAGAAGCACTAAGAGGAAAAGGCTACGGAACAAAACTCATCAACTTGCTCATGGAAAAATCAGCTAAGAGTGCAAATCAAAAATTTGTCTTGGACGTATCCGAAGAAAATCCCAAAGCGAAAGCACTCTACGATAAATTAGGTTTTAAAGTGACCCGAAAGTATGTTTCCACCTATCAAAATAAATACAGTAAAGTAGCGAATCATTTCAGGATGGAGCTGGTTTAGATGGACCAATCGAAACGGCTGAAATCTAATGGTCAACGAATACGATTCCGCTCATATTTCCTCTCGTAAAAAGTGATAGAAAAGCCCATGTGCCAAGTTATTACGAAGGCAAACAGGTCGCTATAAGCTGGAAGTTGCTTTTTGTAAGAGTTACTTGTAACTATAGGAAGGAAGATTATACTAAGTTTATAATGGCACATTACTCATTTAAATCTTAGTAACTCAATTAGAAATAAAGTATAAAGTCTTAAAAAAGGATACGCTTTCTGCTAATTTAAAATAGTCGTCATCTAGTCTGCTAATCAACTTTTTATTAACTCATTAGAAATCGTATATCTCGGATCTGCCACAAAAGCCATCTTTTCCATTCTACTAACTTCTATACTTAGAAAGCCGAATTCCTCTACTACTTTGCCGGTCAGCAAGTAAACACCGCGACCTCTAAAAGGATACTGTGCGGCTACTTGCGGAAAATGAACCGTATCTACAAAGCAACCTGCTTGATCTAGAAATGTCCCAAAAGCCATCGTCTTACCGCCCGACGCACGAGTACTTTTCCGTGCCACTAAATAAGCATACACTTGAACATATCGATTGATATGTTGCTGGAAATCTCTGGCGATCAACTTGTTTTCTGGCGGTTCTTGCAATAAGTAGAAAGGATCACTTAAAGGAAAACCTAGAAGCTCTAGTTCATCAAAAGTATGTTCCAATTGTTCAGTCCGCAAACTCGGCAATTGATAATCTTTGTATTCTCGGTCAAACAATTTTGTTTGAGTTCTATCGTCTTTAAATTTATTCAATATGCTGTGCGCCTCCCACAATAAAGCACGCTTTTCTACACCCGTAAAACGAAAAGCCCCCACGCGAATCAATACACTTAGGTGCTCGATACCAATATTTACCCGTTCTATTAAATTTTGAAGGCTTGTAAATGGTCCTTTTTCTTCTCGATTGCATTCAATTTCATGAGCGGTTTCTGCCGCCATATTCTGCAAAAAACCAAAGCCTAAATAAATAGCCTTGTCTTGAATGATGGTTTCATTGCAACTCGTATTTACACAAGGAGCGTGAATAGTAGCGCCCAACATTCTCGCTTCGTGTATATATAATTCTGTGCTGTAAAAACCGCCACCATTATTTAAAATTGCCACCATATACTCTAAGGGGTGGTAACATTTTAAGTATAAACTTTGGTAACTTTCTACGGCATAAGAAGCCGAGTGTCCTTTGGCAAACGCGTAGCCTGCGAAACTCTCTACTTGACGCCAAATTTCTTGAGCGTCTGTATTCGAATGACCTTTCTTTTTGCAGTTGCTGAAAAAGCTTTGTCGCAATTTGTCAAATTCTGCTCGACTTCTAAACTTTCCACTCATCGCTCTCCGCAGCACATCAGCTTCACTTAAGCTTAAACCTGCAAAGTAATGTGCTACTTTAATCACATCTTCCTGATAGACCATTACGCCGTAAGTTTCTGGCATGATACTTAACATCATTGGGTGTGCTTCTTTAGCCGCACGGCTAGGGTCGCGGTGACGCAAAATATATTCTCGCATCATGCCACTTTTTGCCACGCCAGGACGGATGATAGAACTTGCAGCAACCAAGCCTAAATAATTATCGACTTGTAATTTTTTGAGGAGCATTCTCATAGCAGGAGACTCTACATAAAAACAACCAATACACTGCGCTTCTGCAATCAGTTTGTTAATCTTCGGGTCTAGCTTAAAAGCTTTGATGTTGTGAATGTCAATTTTAGGGAGGAGGGGTTTATTGTAACGTATAATCTCTAAACACTCTTTAATTTTTGCCAAGCCTCGTTGTCCTAGAATATCAAATTTAAACAAGCCTACATCTTCTGAAATAATCATGTTAAACTGCGTAGTGGGGAAGCCCTTTGGGGGTAAATCTGTAGCACTATAACGGTGGATAGGTTCTTCAGCTATAATGATGCCGCTGGAGTGTACACTTAAGTAATTGGGCTTGTCTTGCAAGGCCTGAGCGTACTGAACTACTAATTGCTGGATGTTATCTAAATCGCCATAAAAGAATTTTCCATCACTCAGTTTGTCGATGTCGTGCGTGGGTAAACCAAATACTTTCCCCAATTCACGCACCGCCGCTTTATATTGAAAAGTATTGTAAGTTGCGAGTAGGGCGGTATGCTTAAATCGTCTAAAAATATAGCGCGTTACATCTTGTCGATCGCGCCAAGAAAAGTCAATGTCGAAGTCGGGTGGATTGGTTCTGTACAAATTAATAAATCGTTCAAAATAGAGGTCGAGTTCTATCGGGTCAACGTCCGTAATTTTTAATAAATAGGCGACCAAACTGTTTGCGCCACTTCCTCTTCCAACATAAAAATAGTTTTTACTTTGCGCGTAACGAACAATGTCCCAGTTGATGAGGAAGTAAGAAATGAAACCCATTTTTTCAATGATGTTGAGTTCGTTTACGAGTCGCTCCACAACTATTTTGTTTTGTACTTCTCCATAACGATATTGCATTCCTTCTCTACACAATTGCACAATCAATTCAAAGTCTTTGTCAGCACTATCCGTATAGGTTTTTTGATTTTGAGGTGCGCGATTTTCACTAAAATCAAAATGCACTTTACACGATTTTAAAAGCTGATTCGTGTTTGGAATAATCGTAGGATATTCACTAAAGGTTTGTGTGATTTCTTCTGGAGAAACGAAGGTGTGATGAATATCGGCTTCCTCACTTTTTGATAATTTACTGAGTAAGGTATTGTTGTCAATTGCACGTAGTAATCGATGGGTGTTATATTGCGTTCTAGTAGTAAAAGTTACAGATTGCAACACGACTAATTTATTGCTTAATTCTTTAAGAGGAGAAAAAATAAGGTGACTTAAATCTTGTAGACTCACGCCAATAAATTCATTTTCATTATATTTTTTCTGACTAAAAAGAGCTGCTTTTTTGTAGGGGTAAATAAGGTAGGCATCTTCAAAAAAAGGCGCTTGTTCTGGGAGCTTTTTTTTGTTGTGTTTGTGTTCGGAAAGGAAATTATTTAAAGCTAAAAATCCTGCATTATTTTTAGCCAATCCCACATACAATTGATCTGCTCCATTTCTAAAATCAATTCCAACAACAGGATGTACGCCATACTTCGGCGCAATGCGAATGAAGTTTAGGCACGCAGACGTATTGTTGATGTCCGTGAGCGCAATACACGAAATGTTCATGCTTTGCGCTAGAATCAACAATTCCTTCTCGGACAAGGTCCCGTAACGAAGGCTATAATAGGAGTGACAATTAAGGTACATCTTTTGGTTTTAGTCTTTGGTTTTTAGTTGGCAGCTATCAGTCATCAAGTTTTTCTACTCAATACGGCCTAATCTCTCCCTTTCAGGGTCTCTCGAAGAGGACCCTGAAGACCACGTCAAATCCCATTCCCCCTTTCAGGGTCTCTCGAAGAGGACCCTGAAGACCACGTCA
>Ga0209702_10003822_pt1 | contig 23092 bp, 17 predicted proteins | sample FRY01_FD_187210 | JGI IMG/M metagenome (GOLD analysis project Ga0209702, IMG submission 187210) | Freshwater microbial communities from Lake Fryxell liftoff mats and glacier meltwater in Antarctica - FRY-01 (SPAdes) (version 2) | ecosystem: Environmental > Aquatic > Freshwater > Ice > Glacier... | reverse complement strand
ATCGAATGTGAAGGAGCGTAGAACAACGAATTATGAGCAGCTGCAGACAAGCAAGCAACGGCCCCGCGCAGCACCACAAGATCAGAGCCCGAGGTCAGAATTGAACTGACGACCTGCTGTTTACAAGGCGTCCTTGGACCGTCCACACCGTGAGGCTGAGTCGACTGTAGCCGGGAAACTCAAGGGTTTCGCGTCCACGCCGTACTGCTGAATCCACCTGGATCTACGCGGTGGATTAGCAAGGGATTAGCAAGCGGCGGGTGTTCGACGCCTTGTCGGGGCACGGCCACCTCCAGGGGACCGTGCAGCTCGATACCGTGGCCATACGATGGCGACCGTGAGCGAGCCGTTGCTGATCGATCTGGGTCCTGCGCAGACCTTGGGTGACGACGACGTCAGGGCGTGGGCGTCAGATCAGCGCGTCTTCATCTCGTCGGTCATTGTCGGCATGGAGAACGAACGAGCGGCCGTCGCAGCCGCGATCGCACGCGTCGGCGCCACGCCGGTCTGGTTCGAGCAATTCGGTGGCCGGGACGATGATCCGGAGGCTGCGTACCTCGGCGAGGTCGACTCGTCCGACGTGTATGTCGGAGTGCTTGGCGAGCGGTATGGCAGGCCACTCCGGAGCGGGTACTCAGCGACCCACGCCGAGTATCGCGAGGCACTCGAGCGCGGGCTCCGTGTCTCGGTTTGGGTCGGCGCAGGAGAGCTGTCCGGCCCGCAGCGGGACTTCGTCGATGAGGTGCAGACGTTTCGCACTACAGGCTTGTACCGAGCTCCGGCTGATCTCGCTGAAGGTGTTGAGGCCAGGATGAGGGCTCTTGCAGCTGAATCGATGAGCCCTTGGGTGAAGGTCGGTTCCGCAATCTTCAGAGCACATCGAGTTCGCCATGACGGGTCCACCGTTCGAATCGAAGCTCGCATCCGAGATGACGGCGTTCTTGCCTACCTTGAGTCGCTCCGGTCCGGCCGGCCTTGGGGAGGTGCGAGCGAGACGCGAGTCACCTGGAACGGTCGGTCCGAGGCAGCCCGCGTGAGCTCTGTTGACACCGAGACGGCGCCGGGCCGCGGAGCCAGCATCGTCGTGGTTGCTGAAGGAACCGCGCCGCAGGGCCGATCATCAGCGATGTCCGACATGGCGTTCGATGGGCGTACTCCAGAGGACCTGACGGAACTTGCACTCAGGGTTGCGCTGTTCGGCGAGGACGATCCGTTGGGGGCTATGTCCTTTTTGGCATCGTTCGAGAGTCCCTTCGAGCAGGTCGCGGGACTTCGCATACCCGAAGACGCGATGAGGCCCGTGATCCACCTGCTGCTCACCGAGGCGCTCCGCGCGTCGAACAGGGCTGATCGTCTCACGCGCTTGGAGGTTGGCCCCCCGCATCAAGGCCGACGTCGCGTCGAACTCGGCTGGCTGCCGCCCCGCCGCTACACGAATGTGGTGACCACGCAGCGTCAGCTGAATGGCTATGCGCCTGAAGTCTGAGGTCAGAGTTTCTCGAACGACTGGAGCTGGCAACGATGGATGAGAAGGTCGCTCTCGACGAAGCAGTCCTCATCTTCCTTGAGGCGCCCGTTGACCTTCCGCTCAGAGACCGTCTGAGTGCGGCAGTTGCAGCGCATCGGGCGGCCCTCACTCGGTGCCCGGCGTGTCAGGGCAGCAAGCACATCCTGAAGATGCGCGGCCAAGCCTGGACTGCGGCCTCGTCCTACAACCATCCAACCGAGGTCTCAGACGGTCAGCTCATGCCGTGTGTCGCGTGTGGGGGCGATGGGATCGACCATTCGAGGATGGTCTGGGGTTGTGTGTCTGAGTTCAACCCCTGTCGGCCGCGGCCAGAGCCTGAAGCCGGACATGAAGGATGCGGATGGACCGCTGCTCCAGTTCAGGCTGATCCAGCACCTGGCTGACAGGGCGTGGAGCGAATCGCGCCGGGTAGGGCTGTCATCTCGGGATTGGGCAGAGCGGCTCTACGATCTATTCATGTTGACACCGCCTGGAATCGGCCGCCGCCTGTCGGAGAAGTCGATCGAGCTCAATTTCTGCCGCCAGATGTCGGCGCTGCTCGGGGGCCCGGCTTGGTGGTTCGGCGCAACCCAGAAGCAGGAGAGCGACGCCGGCTGGGACATCTCGACCCGGGTTCCGGGTGCTTGGGTCTACTTTCAGTTGAAGGCCTCGGATCGCGTCCTGAAGTCTGGTGAGCGGCAGTTCATGGGCCACCACGACCAGCTATTGGCGCTGCGTGCTCTGGCGGTGAACCCGCTCGAGGTCTTCTATGTGTTTCCGACTCTTGGCAACACGGTGGACCTTGCGACGGCCAAGTTCGACCTCATCCCGAACTTGCGGTTCCTCGATGTGAGTGTCCTTCCGAGCAGCATTGTCGCGCCGACAACCGCAGCGGGCTCGCTACGGAAGAACCAGATGCACTACTTCAAGTTGAATGACGACACCCTCACTGTCACCATCCATTCCGAGCCGATGGAGGCGGGACTTCTGACCGCTGATGGACTTGGTTCTGACATCCGTGGAGCAGTCAGCCAGCGGGCCAGGAGGGACTCCAGTGTGGAGTCGGCCGAGCGCACTCGCCGCTACCTTGGTGCGAGTCGGAACAGGGTGGCGGTGTACCTGCCCGTTGGGGACTCGTGGCCGTGACTCGGGTCGCTAAAGTCGAAGCTGGTCGAGAAGGAGTCCACCGACTGTCGAGACGTCGGCGGCCTCAAGCTGGCCGTCGACAGCGCCTGCGGCATTCGCCAGGCGAGCGGTCCGCAGCGCGTCGGTGACGAACCAGCGCTTGAGCTCAGCAGCGACGAGCGCGGCGAGGTCGAACGGCGCCGACCGGAGCGCTTCGACGGACTCGTCGGAGCGAACCAGATCACCGACCAGGCGCACGAGGTCGAGTGCATCGCTCTCGCGCTTCGACAGTGACGGTCCCTTTCGGTCGGCAATCGCGTGCAGCTTGCAGGCGACCAGGGCCGACACAGTCGCAACAGTCAGGGTGCCCGACTCGGGGACGGCGCACTCGGGCGACACTGCGTTGATCTGCACCGGCGTTGCGCTGTCCAGCGCCCGTCGGTGGCCGACCACGAACAGCCGGTCGAGGTCGTCGTCGGGGAGGTCACCTTCATTCGCAGGCAGCGGCCACGTCTCCATGACGTCGACCTTCACGCCATCGATCTCGATGCGGTTCGCTCGGGCGGCGTCGCGATCGCCCAGGTACTGCAGTGCGAGGTCGCGGGGACCTTCACCTTCGGAGACGGTGTCGACGTCGTTCGTCGTTCGTCGCTCGGTGCACCGTGGCGAGGCGGATGGTGACGGCGAGGCCGCCGACGAGCGCGGTTGGGTGGAATCGCAGGGTGTCGAACAGTGTCGTCGCGGTGCGGACCAGCCGGCTGACGGCGCCGCCGCCGGAGTTAACGAGTGCAACGTCACCAGACACGAACGAAGCCCTCCGGCGGATCCCACTGACCGATCGCCTCGCGCCCGCGGGACGTGGCCGCGAGGTCGAGCGCGCAGACGACCGGGTGCGCGAGCGGGGCGCCCGCCGTCTTCGCGACGTAGCGGTTGTGTGTCAGCAGGCCGACTGGGTCGACCGCGAGTTCGACGGGTGGCCGACGAGCGTCTGGCGTCGATCCAGAATCGCGGCCGATCACCTTGGCGCGTCGGATCGAGTCGTCGTCAGGGACGTAGAGCAGCGTCGGGTAGTCGCCAGTGAGCACCAGTGGTGCGCCCCACCCCACGGCGCCCCGTTCGCCACCAATCGCCCAGCCCGCTGTGTCCAGGTCGTCGACGTTCGCTCCAAAGCGCGGATCCGCCAGGTCCGCGATGGACAGCTGAACCGGGGTGCGGGTTCCGGGCCAGACGTCGGCGAGCGCCCAGAACAACTCGGGTACCAGCGGTCGGTACTTGCCTCGGCTGATCCGCTCGGCGAGCTGCGCCTCGGCGAGGGTGGCCATGGCTCGGCTGGTCGAGCTCGCGTTCATGCCAGCGACGTCGGCAACCTCGCCGACTGCTGTTGGTTCATCCGGGCGCATGAGGAGCGCGGTAGCCGCAGCGAGGCCCGATCGGCCGCTGATCGCAGCGCGCGAGGACGCCGTGGACGGGGAGCGTTCTGCCACTGGAACGTCGGTGTCGATGAAGAAGCCGCCGCCGATGAGCCGGAGGTGCCCGCGCCGGTCAAGCCAGGCGAATCCCCGGTGGTTGAGCTCCTCTCGAACGGCGGTGGGGATGTGGTCGGCGACGACGAGAATCCGGCGTTCAGCGGTCGAGCGCAACTTCGCTACCCAGTCTGGCGTCGGGACAGCAGCAGACTTGACCTCGATGACCACTCTGGAGCCATCAGGTGAGCGAACGACGATGTCCGGGCCGCCACCCTCCGACGGCCGAGAGGAGTCGACACCGATAGCGGTCATTGCTTCGCGCACCGCTGCCACGGCGGCGGCCTTCATCTGTTTCGGCGAGGAACGGGTGCGCATTGCGTCTTGCACTATAGCGCAAGACGCATACTAAGTCACTCCTCTGTCGATCCGGCACCGCCGAGCAGGAGGAGAACGAGTCGATAGGACCATCAATGCCCACAGCCGTGGGAACAGAGCCTGCGCGAAGACTCCGACCGGGCGGGGCGGGGGCTCTTCTGCGGGCGCAGTGACCGTGTCGTCGGGCGAGCGTTGGTGGGAGGTGGGGTGCGGGCGACCATGAGATCGACCGTACCGACACCGTGTGACAGCGCTGGAGAGGTCGATGGCAGGCCGGCCCTCGACCCCCGCGCTCGAGGTGCAACACGCTGGACCCGTACATGTCGTGGCTCCGACACGACTTCGCTACGAAAGCAGCATCGGCCAACCCGGCACGGCGCGCCGACCGTGGCCCATCCACACCCGCTTGCCCCCAAGCGATCGGAGCTGTCCCCGTCGGGTCAACTGCTCGGAATGCCGAGCTCGTGCCAGCGGTGCTGGCCGGCGAACCAGCGTCCCGAGCGCCGCGAACGACGGAACGTCCCGAGGTGGCCGACACCCGCGACGGAGACGTCGACGCGCCAGCCGCGCCGCTCAGCGTCCCCAGGAAGCTGCGCTCCGAACTCTGAGAGTGACCGGTACCAGCCGGCGTAACGCGCGCAGTGCAGCGTCGCACGCGGCGGCCCTGACACTCCCAGGTCACCGATCCCGAGCACCGCCGGGCCGGGGTCGTCGCCGATCGCCGACAACGCGTGACTGAGGTGCAGCGGATCGCAGCCGCCGGTCGCCGGGTTCGACCCGGATGTCGAGGCGTTGGTGGGCTCCGGGGCGTCGTCGGGAACGTCATCGCGTTCGACGGGTGCGAGCCCGAGCGCTGCGCTGACGGTCGCCTCGTAGTCGCCGCAGCCGTGCCACAGGTAGTGCTCCAGTGCGTCGAGGTGCCGACCCCACACCGCTTCGATGAGCGACAGCCGCGTGTCCTCCAGCGGCCGGCCCGCCCGGTCCCACTCGCGCAATCCCAGCGCCGGAGAGGGCCACCCCAGCGACCACAGCATCAAGTGCATCGGCGGTGACCACCACGCACAGGCCGCTTCGAGATCAGTCGGTCGACGCGACGGCACCGCCAGCACCCGGGTCGGGTCGCTGAGCGCCCGCCACACCGTCGGGATCCATACGCCCCACCAGTCGTCGTCACCCGAGGTGTCCCGATCCGGGTGGGTGCTGTCGGGAGCGTCCGCAAACCGCCAACGCCGCTGCGCGTCGGTCCCGACCGTCGACCTGCGCCGGCGACCCGATGTGGCGCTCACGCCACGTCGATCGGACTCGTGTCGAGGTATCGCTCCTCGAACAGCAACCCGAACGACTCGAGCGACGTGCCACGGAGCGATCCGATCGCCTCTTCCCACGACCGCGCCAGGATCCGGTCCGGTCGAGCCATGTACGACTGCAGTCGGTCCACCGACTCCCACAGCGACGTGTCGCGACGCAGGCCGATGACGGCCAAGTACGACTCCGACCCCCCTCCGAGCCAGGTCAACAGTGCCTCGCGCCACAGCTGATTCGTGGACTTGGGCCGCAGATGCTCGGCCGCGCCGGGCAGGAACCAGTCGCAGGGATTGGTCACCTCGGCGAGCCGATCGGTGAAGTACTCGGGTTGCGACAGCGACTCGGTGTACTTCATCTCGATTCCGATGATCGGGCCCGAGCCCCCGCGCCCAGAGAGCTCGATCACGGCGTCGAGCGCAGTGCGGTCACCGAGCAGCTCGGTCCGCGGACGGTCGGGCACCCACTCGGCTTCCGCGCCGAGCACCCCGTGAATCGGCAGCCCAAACACTCGGCCCACGATCTCGTCGCCATCATCCGCCGAGCGCAGTGCGCCGACGAGCGTGAACGCCATCGGCATCGACGACAGCATGTTGTGACGTAGCCGGTGCTCATCGAGGGTCCCGCCGGCGGCCAACACGACCGGCACACGATCGTCGACATAGTCGAGCACCAGCTGGTCACCCAGGAAGTTCAGAGCCCGGTCCGCGTCGACCTCCCACTCGGCGAGCAGGCTGCCGACAGGACGGGTACCTCGGCGATGGCTGTAGCCGTGGTCCGCGTCGAGCGTGTGCTCTCGGTACCAGCTCTGCAACAACCGGTAGCGCCGTCGCAGCGCCGTATCGCGGTTCACCGCCAGCCTCGGGTCGTTCCAGGCCAAGCGCCCGGCGCCTGCCAGCACCGCGCCGCAGTACCCGCAGCATCGCGGACCCTGCTGATCACTCGCTCCGCATCGCTTGCATCGCATAGTTCCTCCCTCGGCGGCGAGTGTAGTGGGCCGACGGTGACACTGTCGGGTGGCCGGTCCACGCCGCGCCGAGCAACCCGTCGTCGCGGTGGTTCGGAGCGCCCGGCCGCCGGCGACCATGACGGATCCGCGTGAAGTTTCAATCAGCACGGAGTCGGCGTGCAGGCCAGACTGCATGGCCATGACGGGTTCCATGGTCACCAGGTCCGCCCCGCCGGACGGGGAGCTCACGACCGTCACCGTCGGTGACATCACCGAGGACTTCTTCGTCGCCGCCTACCAGCGCGGCTACCGGTGGGGCGAGCACGAGGTGGAGCAGCTGCTGGACGACCTGCGGGGGAGCATCGGGTCGACCTACTTCCTGCAGTCGGTGGTGGTGAGTCGCCGCGCTGACGGGTCGTGGGAACTCGTCGACGGGCAACAGCGCCTGACGACGTTGTACCTGATCTTCCGCTACCTCCAGCGCGAGCACCCGCCCTGCACCGGTCCGAACTTCTCGATCACCTACGAGACCCGTCCAGGTAGCAAGGAGTACCTAGACCTCTTGGACGAGGCGGGCGCGGCGACCAACATCGACTTCTTCCACATGTACCGGGCCTACCAGCGGATCAGATCGTGGTTCGACGACCTCGGCCCCGATGCGGCTGGTGAGGCGACCCGGCTCCAGGAGCACCTGTCCGAGGGGGCGAAGGTCATCTGGTACGAAGCGCCCGCTGGCACCGACCCGAACGACCTGTTCCGCCGCCTCAACGTCGGTCGCATCCCCTTGACCGACGCCGAGCTGGTCAAGGCGCTGTTGCTGAGCCGTAGCCAGGGAGGTCCGGGTGAGACTGACCGCTCGCCGGAGATTGCGACGCACTGGGACGCCTTCGAGCGAGACCTGCGCTCACCCGAGCTGTGGGCGTTCGTGACCGGCGAGTCCGAATCACGAGCCACGCACCTAGGACTCCTGCTCGACACCCTCGCCGGCGGGCCAACAGGCTCGGAGCGTCCGCTGTTCCACACCTTCGAGCAGCTGCGGGGGGAAATCGAAGCAGACCCGCAGAAGTTCTGGGAGCGCGTTGTCCACCTCCACTCGCTGGTGCTCGGGTGGTACGAGGATCGCGACCTCTTCCACAAGATCGGCTTCCTCGTCGCCGTAGGTCGCGAGTTCCGGGAGCTTGTCGAGCTGTCCTCGGGCGAAGGCCGCAGCGAGTTCCTGCGGACACTCGACTCGGAGATCCGTGAACGGCTGAACCTGACCGAGGACGACCTCGCCGACCTGACCTACGCACCTAAAACGGGCGAGGTCCTACTGCTGATGAACGTCGAGACGATCCGGCGGATGCAGCACTCGTCGGAGCGCTACTCGTTCCAGGCCCACGCCGCCAGCACCTGGTCCCTGGAACACATCCACGCCCAGCAGGCCGAGCAGCTGAACACCGCCGAGCAGTGGCGCACCTGGTTGGGCTACCACCGCTCAGCCCTCCACGACCTACCTGGGATCGACGAGGACCGCCGCCAACAGCTGCTCGAGCGAATCGACCACGCGCTGTCCGCAGGTGTGAACCAAGAAGAGTTCAGTGCGTTGGAGCAGGCAGTGACCGCCTTGTTGTCGCCCGACGAAGAACTCGCCGACGGCGAACTCCACTCGATCACCAACCTCGCCCTGCTCGACATTGGCGCCAACGCAGCGCTGAGCAACTCGGTGTTCGAGGTCAAGCGCCGCCACATCATCGAGCTCGACAAGAAGGGCTCGTACATCCCGGTCTGCACCCGCAACGTGTTCCTGAAGTACTGCACCGAGGCCGGAGATCAGCAGCTGCACTTCTGGAGCGCAGCCGACCGACAGGCATACCTAGCAGCGATCACACACGAGCTTGAGGAGTCCTACCTCCAGCCCGGAGAGAGTCACGAATGACACCTCAGAGCCGACGAACCTCGTTCTTCGCCCTGACCCGAACCCTGCCAGCCGGTGCCGACAACGCGGTCGAGCGGGTCGAGATCCCACGGTTCCAGCGCGACTACGCGCAGGGACGCGAGAGCGACGCTGTGGGCCAGATCCGAACCGAGTTCCTCGACGCGCTCCACGGCGCACTTGGCGGCGACCACCCCGCGCCGATCGGTCTCGACTTCGTCTACGGCGGCATCGAGGACGGGACCTTCCGGCCGCTCGACGGCCAGCAACGCCTCACCACACTGTTCCTCCTGCACTGGTACATGGCCTCACGCGCAGGTCAGCTCGCAGCCGATGACGGGTGGACGCGGTTCTCCTACGCCACGCGTCAGAGCGCGCGCATGTTCTGCGAGCGCCTGGTCGGCGAGGCTCTGCCGGATTGCGAGGACGAGCCGTCGAAGTGGATCAAGGACCGGTCGTGGTATCTGTTCCTGTGGCGTCACGACCCGACCATCCAGTCGATGCTGGTGATGATCGACGCGATCCATCACCGGTTCCGCGACCTCGACGCTGCCACCGCATGGGCGAGGCTCAGCGACTTCGATCACCCGGCGATCTGGTTCCTGCACCTACGCCTCGACGGCCTTGGAGCCGGACCAGGCGAGGCGATGGGGCCCGAGGACCTCTACATCAAGATGAACTCGCGGGGGAAGCCCCTCACCGAGTTCGAGAACTTCAAGGCCCACTTCGAACAGACCATCTCGTCGTCGGAGCGGTGCGCAGAGTTCGCGCGCAAGGTGGACACCACCTGGTCGGACCTCCTCTGGGACCTTCGGGGTGACGACGACCTCATCGACGACGAGTTCATGCGGTACCTGCAGTTCATCACCGAGGTATGTGAGTGGCATGACGGCGTCGGCGACGGTGCCGCCCATCGTCTGGCCCTCCGCACCCGCACCGTGTTCAGCGACGAGAACCCCGCCCGCGACGCCCACCTCGACTTCCTCTTCGCCGCCTTCGACGTCTGGACCGCTCCCGGTCGCTCGATCTGCGAGACCTTCCAGGAGCTCTTCACCGCCACCGGGGACGGCGGGTCCAGGGTCCGGCTCTTCTTCCGGGCCGACGCCGACCAGCCAGGCGCAGTGGATCTCTTCCACGCTTGTTGCCGCAGCTACGGGGAAACACCGGGCCGCAGCCGCACACGCGTCTTCTCATTGGGTCAGACGGTTCTGCTCTACGCCGTCCTGCGCCACCTCATCGAGAGCACCACCGACTTCCCCGTGCGGGTCCGAATCCTGCGCAACCTCGTCGAGGCGTCTGCCGACCAGCTGCGCGTGACGGACATGCCCAAGATTCTCGACGACGTCGACGATCTCGTTCGCCACGGCGACGTCCGGTCGGCCACCACCACGTTCAACCGTGCGGCCGCCGCGGATGAGGAGCGCAAGGTGTCGTTCCTCCTCGAGCACCCATCGTTGAAGGGCCCCCTGTTCGCGCTCGAGGACCACCCGCTGCTGCGCGGCAATCTCGGTGCCTTCGAGCTTGACGCGACCACCTTCGAGCACCGCGCCACGACCTTCACCGAACTGATGGCGCGACCGGACCTGTGGACCGAGCTCCTCGGTGCACTGCTGGCCGTCGGCGAGTATCAGCGCCAGCCCACCGACTCGAAACGGTGCCTCATGGGGACCGACTCGGCGAAGTACGAACGCGCCTGGCGGGAACTCCTCACAGGCGCCGGCCGCGACGGGCTGGCGGGGACACGTCGGGTTCTGGCCGAGTTCCTCGACCTGGTGATCGCAGCTGAGGGCGAGCTCGGCGATGCCCTACCGAAGATCCGCCTCGACTACCTCAACCAGTGCGATACCGACCAGCGCTTCGACTGGCGGTACTACATGGTCAAGTACCCGAGCATGCGCGCACATGGCTCCAGCACCTACGTCGGCGAGCGAGACCACGAGACAGGTCGACGCGAGATGGGCTACTCGCTGTGCATGCTCAAGCCCGGCAGGCACCAGCTCAACAGCCGCTACCGGGACCCCTACCTTCTGGCCATCGCACGGGAGCTCGACGACGCCGACCTGGTCGACGACGCGTGGTTCACCGGCTGGGAAGGACACCCCCGTTGGCTCCGGCTCACCAGTGCCGGAGCGGGACTCCGCTGCTTGGAAACTGGGTTCGAGCTCTCGCCACCGGTGACGGATGAGCACGCTGAAGCTTTCGCCTCCGTCTGCGCAGGACTGGGCGTCGCAAGCGGCCAACCCGGCTGCTTCCTCTTCGTGCAGCAGATGGACGTCGATGGCCGCATGGTCGACACGGCCGATCGGATCCGGCTTGGCGCCAGCATTCTTCGTCAGTTCGCTGCAGCCGGACTCTGAAGCGCGGCGCATCGATTAGGAACAGTCCCCTACACGTCCGCTGAGGCACAGCGCCGGTTCGTAGCGAAGGCCCGAGACCTTTGCGATGTCAGCGTCTCTTGTTGCTGCCGGGAGCGCCGCCCGGGATGATGCGGACCTTCCTGTCTCGAGCACGCTTGCAGGGCTTGCAGTGGCCTGAACCGGGGTTGAACTCCGACCCGGGCTTCTTCTTGGCGCAGAGAACGCATCGGCGCGGGGGTTGGCGAGACGTGCCGCCCCGCTCGGTCCTCTCCACAGGCTCAAGGACCGTCGTTGATTTCGCGTGCTTCAACTCGCACGAATCGCAGAGTTTCGACGAGCGCGAGACAAACCGACTCGCATCTCGAGTCAGCTTGCATTCCTTGCACTTCCGTGGTGGCAGAACTTTCGCCTTCCGGTCCACGACCTCGCCTTCCTTTCCCCAAAGATCTCAGCTGAAGCTACCGCTGACCGCCCTGCGCACGAGGTGAGAACGAGCATCACCCCGGTACGGAGATGTGTGCGCTCGCTGTTTTTTATAATATTATTAGCTAACTGTATCGTACCTTCCTGACTCAGGATCAATATCCTCACCAGCCGCGCCTTACCAGACGCGGCGGTCATCGCTCAACGCGGCAGGTTTACAGCCTGCATGTAATCCGACCAAGCGGTGTGTAGTCTTGTGCGCCTTGGTGGTAGAGGGCCCCGTCAGCTGTTCGCCGACGAGAACCTGCCGGCGGGCAGCTTCGACACCCACTTCACGTTCGCGCAGGGGCTCACCGAGGCGGTCAAACGGTGCCCCGGTGTGCTGCTCGTCGTGTCGATCCCGGCCTCGAGCGCACACGACAGCGACGACCCCGACGCGCTCGGCTCCGAGACCGAGCTGGGCGGTTACGGCGGCAAGGAAGCACTCGCTCGCCTGCGCAAAGTCATCGGTCGGCTCGAGTCATCGTGGCGACCAGCGACGGCCGAGGAGTCCTTCGAGATCGTTCGCCGCCGGCTGTTCAAACCGATCGACCCGGACCTGGTCGCCGACCGTGACGCGGTCGCCCAGGCGTTCGCCGAGTACTACCGCAAGCAGGCCGCCGAGCTGCCCGAAGAGGTCCGCTCGCCGGCCTACATGGATCGGATGCAGCAGGCGTACCCGATCCACCCGGAGCTGTTCGACCGGCTCTACCAGGACTGGTCGACGCTCGACCCGTTCCAACGCACCCGTGGTGTGCTGCGCCTCATGGCGTCGGTGATCAGCGCGTTGTGGGAGGCCGGTGACCAGTCACCACTGATCATGCCGGCGTCGTTGCCGTTGGAACTGACGAACGTCAACCAGGAGCTGCTGCGCAACCTGGAGGACAGCTTCAAGCCGGTGCTGGACGCGGACGTCGACGGTGAGGGGTCGACCAGCCGGGAGCTCGATCGGCAGTTCCCCAACCTGGGCAAGTACCAGGCTGCTCGACGAGTGGCCCGTGCGGTGTTCTTCGGTGCGGCACCGACGCTCGGGTCCGCGAACCGTGGGGTCGAGGCCCAGCGGATCCGGCTCGCTTGTGCGCTCCCCGGGGAGACGATCGAGACATACGGAGACGCGCTGAAGCGAATGTCGGATAAGGCCTCATACCTGTATGTCGAGGGCACCCGCTACTGGTTCGACGTGCGCCAGAGCGTGGTGCGCCAGGCCCAGGAACAGGCCGAGCAGTTCCGCACACAGCGACTCGACGAGGTCCACGCCGAACTCGTGAAACGTCTCAAAGCCGCCGTCGCTGATCGCGGGGCGTTCAGCGGAGTGCACGTCGCCCCGGGCACGTCCGAGGAGGTGAGCGACGACGAGTCGATCCGACTCGTCGTGCTCGGTCCCGGCCAGCCATTCATCGAGCGCAGCGAGACGTGCGCGGCACGCGACGCAGCCGGTGAGATCCTCGCCCGGCGAGGAGCGGCGGCCCGTCAGCGCCGCAACATGGTGGTGTTCCTCGCGCCCGACCATCGAGCGATCGAGCACCTGGAGCAGGCCGCCGCGGAGTATCTGGCCTGGACCCGGATTGTGGAGGATGCCGTCGCGCTGAATCTGGACAAGGCACAGGAGCGTCAGGCCACCGAACGGCGTGACCGTGCGAACGACGCCATCACTGTCCGGTTGGGCGAGACGTACCGCTGGTTGCTGGTGCCCCGCCAGGACGCCAGCGCCGGTGCGCCGGTCGAACTGAACGAGCTCAAGGTCGAGGGCGGATCGGGACTAGCTGCGCGCGCTGCTGACCGCCTGCAGCGCGAAGGCATCCTGTACGCGCAGTACCCGCCGGCGCTGCTGCGCCACCTCCTCGACGGACCGCTGGCACCTGAATGGGCCGACGGGTCCGTCACCCTGTCCAGGCTGTGGGAGGTGCTGTGCCAGTACCCGTACCTCCCCAAGCTGCGCGATCGTGGTGTGCTCGAGTCCACCGTCGCCAGCGGCCCGGCGTCGGTGACGTGGCAGAGCGACGGGTTCGCGGTCGCCGACCTGCACGACGGCACCCGCTTCGGCGGCCTCGTCGCCGGAGCCCAGGCCATGTCCGCCGGTCCGACGACGCTGATCGTCCGGCCCGACGTGGCTCTGGCGCAGTTCGAGGCGGACACGCCGACCGGCGGGAACGGTGAAGAAGAGGGCGGAAGCCAGAAGTCCGGCGGCGGCATTGGCGGCACCGGCACCGGCACCGGCACCGGTGACGAGGACGAGACGTCGCCCGCCTCGCTGACCCGCTTCCAAGGCGCCGTTGTGCTCGACGGCGTCCGCATGGTGAAGCAGTTCCAACAGGTCGCCGAGGAGGTGCTTTCGCACCTGCAGGCCGAGGGGACCATCACGGTTACCGTCGAGATCGAGGCGAACTCCGACAGCGGCTACGACGACAACGTGGTGCGCACCGTCACCGAGAACACCGTCACCCTGAAGTTCAAGCCGGGAGCCGGGTTCGAGGAGTCCTGACAGCACGCTGCTGGAGGTGGCCGTCCAGGCGGCGTCGGTACCCTCCCGTCCATGAATGAGTTCTCTCTGGCCCCAGCAGCCCTCGACTGCATCGACATCGACGGCAACTCCTGGTCGTGGTTCGTCGACGCGTTCGAGTTACACGAGGACGAGCAGGGCCGCCGCTCGGTCGAGATCTTCGGTGGACCGGTCGACCCGCGCACATGGGGCATTGCGTCGGTGGAGCTGGACACACCCGAGGAAGCGCGCTGGACCACCGAGCACGGGACACGGTGTGTCGCCCGCCGGTTCCGCCCGTACGACGCGGTGTCGCTGGGGCTCCACGACCAGCCGCTACCCGTCGAAGTAATCGTCGCCGCCGGCTTCGACGGCACGTTGAGCCAACGTCCGGTCGACCATGCGGAGTCCCGCTTGTTCATCGACGCTGACACCGTGTGGTTTGACGAAGCGGATCAGCGCGAACGAGCCCGTGAAATAGCCGCCGTGGTCGCGTACGACCTCGAGGGCGCCGCCGCGCTTCCGCAGTGGCGCACCCATGTGCGTTCCAGTCATCTCGGATGGGCGCCGGCGAAGGTTCCGGTGCGGACCGCTGACCCGGGGCTGTCGAACACACGGTTCGTCACCCCGTCGGTTGCCGAAGCTCTGTGGCGGGGAACGTCACCGAAGGTGACCCGTGAGCACGCGGTGTCACGCTCGTTCCTCGCGACCGAGTGGGAGAACACGGGAGGCGACCTCGACAAGATCGCCGACATCATCTGGGACTACCGATTCGGCGTGCTGCTGACCACCGTCGAGGAGGGCAAGACGATCGACCGGCTCGGCGCCCGGGTCGGCCGGACCGAGCGATACGTCGCGGCCGGTATCCCACATCTGTACGACCGATTCCGTCGCCGAGATATCCCTGTGGGCTGGCTCGACCCCCGCCACGCAGAGCACCACAAGCTCGACGACATCGCGTAACCGACCGCTTTCCGGAGCCGGCCGAGCGTGCCCCGCCGTTCGAAGGCTCGTCGCCTTGAGTCCGCAGGTTGAGGATCGGTCGTTGTGGACAATCGACCGCCGCGGCACGCCGCCCTTGCAGTAGGGCAGAGCCCGCGCGCTTAGGACCTCCGAGGACCCATGTGCGCTGGATCGACCAGCACCCACTGGGCACCTCGGAGGTGACCCAGTGGAACAGATGGAACGACGGACCCTGTCGGTGTCCGAGGCGGCGCGGATCCTGGGGATCTCCCGGGCCCACGCCTACGACTGCGTGCGCAGCGGGGAGCTGCCATCGATCACGCTCGGCCGGCGCGTGGTTGTCCCTCGGCAGGCGATCGAGGAGCTGCTTGCACGCGGCTCATCTGACGAGTCGGCGGCGCTCGGATGAGCGCCGCCGTCGCGCTTCAGCGCGCGTGTCAAAGAGGGTCACAGACTTGCATCGCAGATGCGGTCACCCTCACCAGCGGTGGGGGAGGGGCATCGTGTTGAACCTTCACCGGCTCGCGCCGGGCGCCGAGTCGTACTACCTCGACCAGGTCGTCTCGGGCATCGAGGACTACTACTCCGAGGAGGGCGAAGCGCCCGGCTACTGGCTCGCTTCCTCGCACCAGCTCGGCCTCTCCGGCCTAGTCCGCCCGGAAGAGCTCCGGGCGGTGCTCACGGGGCTCGACCCTCGCACAGGCGAGCAGCTGCACCGAGCGAAGAACCGGAAGGTGCCGGGGTGGGACCTGACATTCCGTGCACCGAAGTCCGTCTCGATCCTCTGGGGTCTCGGCGAACCACATGTCGCAGCGCATGTCGTCGCGTCGCACGAGGCAGCGGTCGCTCGGGCGATGGCGTACATGGAGGAGGCGGCTGCCTTCACCAGGACGGGACGCAACGGCGTGCAGCGGACCCCGACGGACGGGTTCATCGCCGCCGGGTTCCGTCACCGCACGTCACGCGACGGTGACCCGCTGCTGCACACCCACGTGCTGGTGGCGAACTCGGTACGGGCGGCGGACGGCAGGTGGCGCACGATCGATGCCACTGCGTTGTACGAGCACGCGAAGACGGGCAGCTACGTGTACCAGGCGCAGCTGCGTCACGAACTCACCTCCCGCCTCGGGGTGGCGTGGACGCGTGTGCACGACGGCCTCGCGGACATCGAGGGTGTCGACCCGGAGTTGATCGGGCTGTTCTCGAAGCGGCGCGAGCAGATCGAACGGACGATGGCCGAATGGGGGCTCACCTCGGCGAGAGCTGCACAGGTGTCGACGCTGGAGACCCGTCGGGCGAAGGTGGTTAGCCCTGAACGGTTGTCTGACCACACCGCCAGGTGGCGGTCAGAGGCCCTGACCATCGGCATCGACTCTGCCGGTCTGTCGGCGGTGACCGGTCAACGCGGGGTGCCGGTCGTTGACGCTGAGGTGACAACCAGGGTGTTCGATCGACTGTCGTCAGCAGCCGGGTTGACCGAGGCGCGCTCGACGTTCGACCGGCGCGACATCATCCGCGGGTTGGTCGATCATCTGCCGGCTGGTGTGTCGATGGTGGTGGTCGACGACCTGGCGTGGCAGTACCTGGGCCGCCCCGAGGTCGTCACGGTCGGGTGGAAGCAGCGGACCGGTTCGGTGTTCTCGACCGCCGAGATGATCCGACTCGAGCGTTCGGTCGTTGATCTCGCCAGGGGCGGGCTGACGGCCCGTCGAGGGGTGGCGGTCGAGACAGCTGTCGAGGGTGCGGTCGAGACACGACCGTCGATCAGCGATGAACAAGCGGCTGTGGTGAGGGAGATGTGCACGTCCGGTCGAGCGGTCGATGTGCTCGTCGCCGCGGCGGGCACCGGCAAGACGTTCAGCCTCGACGCCGCCCGCGAAGCGTGGCAGCAGTCCGGCTACCGGGTGATCGGCTGTGCGCTCTCCGCCTCGGCGGCGCACGAGTTGCAGGGGGGCTCGGGGATCCGTTCCACGACGATCGCCAAGCTCAACCTCGACGTCCAACGACGCAACCAGCGACTCGATGACCGCACGGTCCTCGTGGTCGATGAGGCAAGCATGGTCGGCACCCGAACCCTCGCACCGCTCCTTCACGAGGCTGCCATGCGCCGGGCGAAGGTCGTGCTCGTCGGCGACCCGAAGCAACTGCCGGAGATCCAGGCCGGCGGGGTGCTCGCGTCACTCGCGAAGCGGCACCCGGTGTTGACGCTCACCGAGAACCGACGCCAGAACGACGAAGGCGAACGCTGGGCGCTCGACCAACTCCGCAGTGGTGACGTCGACCAAGCAGTCGGCGCGCTCCGACAGCACGGCCGGGTCGTGACCGCGTCGAACGCCGAGACCGTGCGTGACGCCATGGTGGCCGACTGGTGGGACCACCGCAGCGCCGGCGGCTCGGCGTTGATGATGGCGAGACGCAACTCCGATGTCGACGACCTCAACCGTCGGGCCCGGCGTCATGTCGCCGCTGCCGGCGAACTCCGAGGACCAGCGCTCGTGGTGGGTGGTCGGCCGTTCCAGGTCGGTGACCAGGTGATCTGCACCCGCAACGACTACCCGAACGGGATCCGCAACGGCACCGTCGGCACGATCACCGACATCGGCTACCAACAGCGCATCGTCACGATCTCGACCGAGGACGGCGACCGCCGCCTCGACAGCGAGTACCTCGACGCCGGACACATGCGCCACGGCTACGCCGTCACCGTGCACAAAGCCCAGGGCCGAACGTGTGATCACGGGCTCCTTCTCGCTAGCGACGACATGCACCGGGAGATGGGCTACGTCGGACTCAGCCGCGGTCGCGATTCCAACCGCATCTACCTCGTGGACGACGAGCCGGTCGACGAAGTCCAGCACCACGGCCGATCGGGCGAGAAGGCAGACCCGCTCGAACTCGTCACTGACTCACTCCGGCGCAGCGCAGCGAAGGAGCTCGCGATCGACCAACCCCGACTCCAGGAGATCGATGATGGCGCGGCCATCGGCTGGTAGGTCGTCGGCGCACCTCCAAGTCGGCTCCTCGATCGGTAGTACTGCGGCGGTAGGCTTCGCTTCGAGAGAGGGAGGGGGAGACTGACCACACAATCTGAGGCCAACGCCTACTCGGCTGCGCCGTCTGCGCTCGGTTACCTCGCGCAAGTGGAGTACGCCCTGTTGCTCGTGTTGCGCCGCCTTGACACCGACCTGGACTTTGACGTCAGCATCGAGACGCTGGACGACATCGTCTTTCATGATGGCTCCGACGCGGTGGAGCTACTACAGGCGAAGCACCATGTGGACAGGGTCGCGTCGCTCACCAACTCATCGACCGACGTCTGGAAGACGTTCCACAACTGGATTGTCGACGGCCCCTCCGACGCGACTCTCACGTTGTTGACCAATGCCACGGCGTCCGATGGGGGCGCAATGGCCCAACTCCGTGCGGGACCGAGCCGGAACGTTGCCGCAGCGGCAACGAGTCTCGAGGCGATCGCACGAACCTCCGTGAACCAGTCTCATCAGCGCTACTACCAAGTGTTCCTGGACCTCGGGCCGGATGGCAGGGCTCAGCTGCTCGCGCGGGTCACGCTGATCGACGCTGTGGCGAATGTTGCGGACCTCGACGAGCAGTTAGAACTGGCGGTGCGCAAGTCGACCAAGGCTGCACACCGTTCTGCGTTGATCGAGCGTCTGAGAGGTTGGTGGTTCTCGACGGTGTATAACCATCTCACGCGGGTCGCGTCCGGTGCGCGCGACCGAATTCTGAGCGCAGAGGTGGAGTCGAAGTTGCTGTACCTAGCCCAGCAGCTTCGGGACGATGACCTTCCGATCGATTTCGACGATATGCCAGAACCGGCGGAAGGCGATCTCGAAGAAGATGAGCGAGACTTCGTCCTTCAGCTGCGACTTATCGCCCTTGGGAGCGCACGGCTCCGTCAGTGCATCTACGACCACAATCGGGCGTTCGCCCAACGGTCGAGATGGGAGCGAGAGCGACTGCTAAACGTCGGCGAACTACAGGCCTACGACGCCCGACTGAAGGACGAGTGGCGTCGGTATTGTCTCCCCGACACAGACACTGCGAGCAGCGAGGGCGAAGCGGACGTCCGAGCAACTGCCCGTGAGCGGTTCCTGCGACTCGACCAGAGCTCGTTGCCGAGGATTCGAAGTCATGTTCGGGCGGGATACGTCGGCAACGGCTCTCTCCATATGCTCGCCGACCGTCTGGAGATTGGCTGGCACCCGAAGTGGTTGGAGCACCTCCAGGGTGTGCTTCCAGACCTCGCCGACGAGGACTGGGGCGCCGCATGACCAGCATCGTAGATATCGCTTCTCCGGAGGAAGTCGCCCTCTTCAATCCGGCATTCCTCGCGCGCCTTCTCCGGTCGACTGCGGCGGACTTCGAGAATTCGGCCGAGCGCGGATTGCCGATAGCGCTCGGTTTCCTGGCCATTCCCTTAGTGCTGCACCGACCAACTCGGGACGACCTACCGGTCAACGCCGCCTCGCAGATGCAGAAATGGATCCGAGAGCATCCGCGTCACTTGTCACAACTCGACAATCGGGTGCTCCGCATGAGGCCATTCGTCGGCCGGTCGGTCGAGTTCGGAGTTCGGCACGGCGTGCTGACAAGCAGCGCTGGTGATGTGAGCGCCGGAAGCGTGCGCCGTCGCTCGCGGGGCCAAGCCGAACTCGAGTCAAACGAAGTCGCGGCCTGCATCCGATCGGCATCCTTCCTGGGCCGCTGGTTCGCCCGTCAAGGAGACACCGCCACCCTCTTGGCTCTATGGGGGTTCAGACCTTGATGCAGATCGAGAAGCTCATTCTCTACTCCCGCTCAGGCCTCTCCAGGGAGGTGGACTTCCAATTGGGTCGCCTCAACGTCATCACAGGCGACTCGCAGACCGGAAAGTCGAGCCTCACGAACATCTTCCGATACTGCCTCGGAAGCAGCCAGCCGGATGTGCCCTTCGGCCCGATCTCTGACGCTGTGGCTTGGTACTGCCTCATTGTCAGAATTGGGCAGCGGCGGCTGTTTCTCGGGCGTCCCGCGGCAGATGGAGCAAACGAGGTCTCGGCCGCGATGCTCCTGCTTGAGCCTCCGGGGTTGCCAGGTTTCGAGGAACTCGAGGCCAACACCACCTCATCAGAGTTGCGCGAGTACCTAGCTGCTGCCATCGGCATCGAGGAGAACCTCAACATTCCCGCAATCGGCCAGACCCGTGCGGCGCTGGCTGCCAACTTCGTTCACTCCCTCTACTACTGCTTCCAGGGCCAGGGCGAGATTGCCAACCCCAGCGTTCTCTTCCATCGTCAGAACCTGGAGTGGCAGGCGGCTGCGATTCGGGACACGCTTCCCTACTTCCTCGGAGCGCAGGGTCTTGATGACCTCCGACGCCGTCAGCAGTTGTCTGATAGCCGTCGAGCGCTTCGTTCGGCAGAGCAACGGCTGGGCAGAGCGAGAGCCGAGCTTTTCGAGGAGGGCGGCCGTGCCCGTAGCTTGGTTGTTGAAGCGAACGATGCAGGCCTCCTCGAAAGGCCGGATGCCGAGGCCCTCAGTGATCTGAGCGTGCCATCCGCCCGCACGCTCTTGCAATCACTGGTCGACCGGACGCTCGAACCTGCTGTGGCTGCGGAGAATGTGGGCACTGAGTTCGAGGCCATCCGCCTGGAGCTCGCGGAGCGGCGGGCCCGGGCCCGTGAGATTGTCGACGAAATCCGTGGCCTCGAGAGTTTCAGCGACGTCGCCATCAGCTACGCAGGTGAACTCGGCGAACACCGAGCGCGTCTGGTGTCGATCGGACTTGTGCCAGACGAGGAGCACGATGTCGAGTGCCCGGTCTGCGGTTCAGAGATCACTGCGGACGGCCCTGACCCAGAGCACGAGATCGTCAGATCAGAGCTAGAGGCAGTATCTCGGCGACTGGAACTCGCAGGCCGCGACCGTCCCCGAATCGAGAAGGCTAGATCGGAGCTGCTCGCCGAGCGCGACGTCGTTCTCCAGCGCATCGCTGACCTCAACGACACGCTGTCCGCGTTGGCAGAGACGAACGACCTCATCGCTCGTGAGCGCGAGAGCGTGAACATCCAGAGCTACGTACGGGGCAAGATCGCTGAGTACCTCAGTTCAGTTGTCAACCTCGGCGAGTCGGAACTCGATGCGCTCGATGCGGCGGTCGCCCAGCTGCGGCAATCTGTCCGGGAACTCGAAGAGTCGCTCGACCCCGACCGACTGAGATCACAGGTTGATTCGGCGGTCGCCGTTGTTAGCCGTGACGTCACGGCCATTGCCCAGCGGTTGGGGCTGGAACACTCGGCCGCCGGAGTGCGTCTCGATGCCACTCGCTTGACGGTCGTCGCCGACACAGCAGCGGGGCCCGCTTACCTCGACGCGGGTCAGATCGGCAGCGGGCTGAACTGGGTCGGCTACCACCTGGCGGTCTACCTCGCGCTCCATAGGTACTTCATCCAGCACGACCGACCGGTTCCGCGATTCGTCCTGATCGACCAGCCAAGTCAAGCGTTCTTTCCTCCAGACCGGCGATCCGGCGGTGAGCTCGACGAGCTGAGCGACACTGACCGAGCGCACACGAAGGACCTCTACCAACTAATGCACGACGAGGTGGCTGCTCAGGGTGGCGCGCTTCAGCTCATCGTCTTGGATCACGCTGACTTCAGCGACGACTGGTTCCAGGATGCTGTCGTGCAGCGCTGGCGAGACGGAGAAGCCCTAGTGCCGCCGAGTTGGCTTGACTAGGAGTGCTGAAGGGCTGCGCGCCCATCAGGTCACTGATCGGCGCTCGCGCTGGTCCCAAAGATCACACTGCCGATCTGCTCGGCGGCTTCGGCCTGCATGCCGTCGAGCACGTGGCTGTAGAGGTCGAGCGTGATGCCGACAGTGGCGTGGCCAAGACGTTCGGACACCACCTTCGGGTGGATGCCGGCCTTCAGCGCCAGGGTCGCCGAGGTGTGGCGTAGGTCGTGCAGCCGGATCCTCGGCACGTCGAGGTCACGGATGATCGACTGGAACGTCGCGGTGATCGTGTCGGGATGCAGCGGCGCCCCATCGACTCCGCAGAACACGTAGCCCGAGTCGAGCCACGCCGGGCCGAGCCGCATCCGCGCTGCGAGCTGCGCGGTCCGATGTGTACGCAGCACCTCGACTGAGGTCGTGTCGAGCGCGACGTTCCGCCGACCGCGCCGCGTCTTCGGCTGATGGACGCTGACCGCTCGGCCACGCCCGGCTGACACTCGGTTGCGGACGACGGCCATGGTGGCGCGGTCAAGGTCGATGTCCTCCCAGCGAATCGCGGCGACCTCCCCTCGTCGCAATCCGGTGGTGAGGAACAGCACCCACATCGCGTAGAGCTCGTGGCCTGCGACGGCATCCAAGAAGGTGCGTGTCGGAACCTCTGACCAGATGGTCATCTCGGCCTCGACGACGCGAGGAGGATCGACGGCCTCCATCGGGTTGCGGGCGATCAGACCCCAGCGCATCGCGTCCTTCAGCGCCTTCTTCAACGTGCGCCGACAGCTCGCGACCGAGCGAGCGGAGAGCCCGCCCGCTCCATCGACACGGCCGGACCGCAGCAGCTCGGTCTGCAGCGACCGGAGGTGCATGGGTGACAGCTCAGCCAGGCGCACGTCGCCGATGCGCGGCACGACCCAGTTGCGGATCATCTGCTCGTAACCCCGGAACGTCGTGTCGAGCACGTTGGACTCCATCGCGCCGAGCCACTCGGCCAGGTACTCACCGACCGTCGTGGTGCCCGGGTCGATCCACATGCCGGTGCGCAACCGTTCGAGCGCTTCGACGAGAGCGTCCTCGGCGTCGGACTTGGTCCGGTGCCCACCGACCCACTTCTGCTGCTTCTTCCCGGACGCGTCGCGCCCCAGGTACAGCACGTAGGTCCACGTCGAGCCTCGCTTCATCACCGTTCCGCGCACGGCGGCCTCCTCGCTCTGCCACCCCTCCTAAGCGCGAGGTGGATCCGTCAGCCACGACGGTGAGGAGGTCGGCGGATTAGCAAGGGATTAGCAAGCGCCGGATTCTGAGAGTCCCGGGGGACCGAAAACCCCTGGAAATCAGAGCCCGAGGTCAGAATTGAACTGACGACCTGCTGTTTACAAGACAGCTGCTCTGCCAACTGAGCTACTCGGGCGGGGTGTTCACGTCAACGAAAGTGAGTACCGTTGTTCAGTGTAAACGAG
>Ga0209702_10003820_pt1 | contig 23104 bp, 23 predicted proteins | sample FRY01_FD_187210 | JGI IMG/M metagenome (GOLD analysis project Ga0209702, IMG submission 187210) | Freshwater microbial communities from Lake Fryxell liftoff mats and glacier meltwater in Antarctica - FRY-01 (SPAdes) (version 2) | ecosystem: Environmental > Aquatic > Freshwater > Ice > Glacier... | reverse complement strand
ACCAATTAAACCGACTTCAAAAAGCAGTTTATCAAAAACCTTATGAGTCAACTCCTGTAACCAACAGTTATAACGAAAGTTTGTGGTATGATAAAAACGGAAACATCATGCAACTGCAACGCAGCGGAGAAATTCCAGAAATGATATTGAATTAAACAAAAAGCCGATTACTAAATGTAATCGACTTTTTTTATATTATGATGTTCTGCTCTATTCTAAAAAAACCAACTTGCCACAAAAACTGCGGTAATAACACATATTAAATCTACCAACAACATTACGCCTAAAGTATAACGAGTGTTCTTCATGTTTATACTACCAAAATAAATGGCAATTACATAAAAAGTAGTTTCTGCACTACATTGAAAAATACACGACAGTCTTCCTGTTAAAGAATCTGGACCGTATGTTTTCATGGCATCAATCATAAATCCGCGAGATCCGCCAGAGCTAAATGGTCTTAATATTGCAACTGGTAACGAATCTATAATTTCTTTGCTCAACCCAACATGCGTAGCTAAAAAGGCAATTCCGTTTGCTATAATTTCAAACAATCCGCTATTTCTAAATAAAGAAATTGCTACTAACATTGCTAAAACATACGGAAAAATTGTAACTCCTGTTTTTAAACCATTGTTTGCTCCAACTACAAAAGAATCAAAAACAGTTGTATTTAAAGCCGTGAATTTCTTTTCGTTTATAAACGAAAAAACTAAGGTAAAACCAATAATTGCAACTAACATTAAACCTGAAAGGTTAGATGTAAAAAAGTTTTTTTCTACTAAATCTAATGCATTAATGTAGAATAACAAACCTATTATTCCTCCTATTAAAGAAAATAAAGCAATTACTAGTGATGCACTTTTAAAATTTATTTTTTGTTTTAATCCAACAATAATAAAGGCAGCAATTGTACCAATAAAAGAAGTTATAATACAAGGTAACATTACATCTGCAGGATTTGCAGCGTTTTCTGCAGCACGATAACCAATTATAGAAGTTGGTATTAATGTTAAACCAGCAGCATGTAAACACATAAACATAATTTGAGCATCACTCGCTTTATCTTTATCTGGATTTATTTCTTGCAAACTTTGCATGGCTTTTAATCCAAATGGTGTTGCCGCAGAATCTAAACCTAAAAAATTTGCAGCAAAATTTAAGGTCATATAAGAAATCGACTCGTGATTTTTTGGTACAGATGGAAATATCTTAGAGAAAACAGGGCTTAATTTTCTAGCTAATTTTTCTGAAGCACCAGAATCTATAAGTAATTGCATCAATCCGCAAAAAAATGCTAAATATGCAATTAAGGGTATAATTAAATCTACTAAACTGCTTTTGGCTGTAGCCAATAAACCATCAGATTTTTGAATACCACTGTATATTTTTACTGTTTGATTTTTATATTGATACGTTGTGTCTAGATCTGTTAAAACATTGTTTAATACATATGTTTTATTAGAAGACTGCTCTATACTATCTTTAATAAATACAGGTATTTCGTTTAAAAATTTCTCAGATATTAAAACGGGTTCGTCTTTTTTTCCGTTTAAAACAAAATCTATAGTATATACATTTCCTGTAAACAAGCTAATAACAACAAAAGCAATAGAAGAAATGAATATTGCTAACCAAAATCTACTTAATACCATAATTTTATTTTTTGTAAATGTAACAAATCAAAAATCATCTTAAATATGAATAATTTCTTCATCTATAAGTAATTCTTCTCTTTTAAATCTTAAAAAAACTTGGGCAACTGCAATTACATCTTTTTCGCAATATGTTATAATTCTGTCTATATCTTTTTCTTTATAATAAACATAAGCTACTTCGCTACCATCTATATCATCTTTAGGAGACGGAATATTTAAAACGTTTGTAAGTAATTTTAAAGAGGTATAATGTTTGTAATCTCCAAATTTCCACATTTCTAGAGTATCTAAATGAGGAACTTCCCAGGGTTTTTTTCCAAATAAATCTAGCTTAGCCGGAATTTCTATTTGGTTTATTATCATTCTTCTTGCAATAAACGGGAAATCGAATTCTTTTGCATTATGACCGCACATTATATGTTGTGGTTTATTAAAATGATTATTTAACAAATTGTTAAAGTCTTTTAATATTTTTTTTTCATCACCAAAAAAAGAAGTCACTCTAAAATGTCTAATATCTCCTTTAATGGTAAAGTATCCAACAGAAATACATATTATTTTACCAAATTCTGCCCAAATTCCTGCTCTATCATAAAATTCTTCTGCAGTAAATTCTTCTTTACGTTGGTATTGCGTTTTTAGTTCAAATAAATATTGCTTTTCTTTTTCTAAATCGTTAAAGTTTTCGATTTCTGGAACTGTCTCTATATCAAGAAATAAAATATTTTCGAGTCTTAATTTTTCTATCATAAAATACTAGAATAAAGATTGCTGCTTATTGCTATTTTCGTGTTCTATTAACTATTTTTTCTCCACAAACCGATTTTGTATATATAAAATTATAACTTACCTTAAATTTAGCCTAGAGTAAGCAATTTTTTATATACATTATTGGCTACAGGCTTTATTCTCTACAGTGTTTTTCTAATGCTTCTAAAACCATCCAATTTTCATCTCCAAGCAACACAGCTTTTTTCAAATCCGTACAAATTTTAGTCAATTCCGATTCTGGTATTTCAGATTCTTTTGAAGCGATTATTTGTATGTCTTTTGATTTCAATAAAGTCCGACCATTCCCAAGTTCGTGTTTTCTTAAAATTGCAAACGCTCGATTTGAATATGCATTGGTAAAATAAGGTTCAATTTCGAGAGTTTTATCAAAATCTTTAATTGCCTCGTCAAATTGAAAATCATTTAACTTCATAGTCCCTCTTGCAAAATATCCTTCTGTCCAAGTTGAGTCTAATTCCAATGCTTTGTCAAGTTTTTTAATTGCGCCTTTATAATTTACTTGCTTATACAATTCTTGTGATTGATTATAATAGTCAAATAACTTGTCGTTTGTTTTGTCTTTTTGGTAAACTCCGCTTACATAAATGCTTTTGCCTTTTTCATTTCCAGTTGAATAATATGAAACAGATTCCCCATCCATTTTTCCATTTTCGTTAAATGTAGTACGCTGTTTTAATTGTCCGTTTGGATGATACATTTCCCAGACTCCAATTTCTTTTCCATTTTTAAAACTCCCTTTTTGCATTAAAACTCCATCAGCATAAAATCTTTGTTCAAATCCGTTTGAAATTCCGTTATCATATTCAATTTCGTCGGATATATTTCCATTTAGATGGTAGAGAAGTCGTTTGCCTTTTAATTTGCCATTAAACAAAATTCCTTCTCCTTGCTTTTTTCCAGTTAGGTAATAATCTATAAACTTTCCAGAATATGTTGTCGAACTATTTTTTAAATACCAAGTACCATTCTTTTTAGTCATTAAATTGGTTGTTGGAATCGCTTTAATGCTATCGGGTCTTTGAACATAAGCTTTGGTAAAAATATAAATAATTCCGTCCAAATCTTTGTAGCCAGATAATTTTATTGCTTTCTTGTCTTTAACAACTACAACATTGTCAATTATATTTTCCGTTAAAGTTCCAAAACCTTTTTTTGGTTCTTCGATTACAGGAATTGAATCAACTACGTAAAGAATCTTTTCTTCTTGTCCAAAGCCAATTATTGATGACAAAGTCAATAGTAAAATAAGTATTTTGTTTTTCATTCAATTTTTTTTCAGCTTGTTGCCAACTCTGGCATATCCTGTTAGTAAACCATCTAAACCAATAACTCCTATCTTATCTCCTACAACACTAACCAAAACTATAGGCGAATTAATAAAAACTTGCATTTGTTAAAATTTACTTTAAAAATACACTTTTAAAATTAGTATAAGCAAATAATCTAGTATTTTGTTCTGTCCTAAATAATTTGTATCGATTATTTAGGACAGAACATATTCTTAATCTAATATCTATAATACTCCGGTTTATAAGGACCTTGAATATCAACACCTATATAATCTGCTTGATCTTGACGTAAAGTTTCTAGCTCAACTCCTAATTTTGCAAGATGTAAAGCAGCAACTTTTTCGTCTAAGTGCTTTGGCAACATATAAACTTCGTTTTTGTAGTTTCCTAAGTTTGTCCATAACTCAATTTGAGCTAATGTTTGGTTTGTAAACGAGTTACTCATTATAAAACTTGGATGACCTGTTGCACAACCTAGGTTTACTAAACGACCTTCGGCTAATATAATAATATCTTTACCATTAATTGTATATTTATCAACTTGAGGTTTAATCTCGTCTTTAGTTGAACCGTGGTTTTTGTTTAACCAAGCCATGTCTATTTCGTTGTCAAAATGCCCAATGTTACAAACGATAGTTTTATCTTTCATTTGCTCAAAATGAGAACCTAATACAATATCTTTATTTCCAGTGGTTGTAATAATAATATCTGCATTACCAACAACCGTGTTAAGCCTTTTAACCTCAAACCCATCCATAGCAGCTTGTAAAGCACAAATTGGGTCAATTTCTGTTACGGTTACTATAGAACCTGCACCTCTAAAAGAAGCAGCTGTTCCTTTGCCAACATCGCCATATCCACAAACTACAACTCTTTTGCCTGCTAACATAATATCTGTAGCTCTTCTAACAGCATCTACTGCAGATTCTTTACATCCGTATTTGTTATCAAACTTAGATTTAGTTACAGAATCATTAACGTTAATTGCTGGTATATGCAACGTGCCGTTTTTCATTCTTTCGTATAAACGATGAACTCCAGTAGTAGTTTCTTCAGATAATCCGTTAATTCCAGGAATTAATTCAGGGTAACGATCAAAAACCATGTTTGTTAAATCTCCACCATCATCTAAAATCATATTTAATGGTTTTTTGTCTTCCCCAAAAAATAATGTTTGCTCAATACACCAATCAAAATCTTCTTCGTTTAAGCCTTTCCAAGCATAAACTTGTATTCCAGCTGCTGCAATTGCTGCTGCTGCTTGATCTTGTGTAGAGAATATGTTACAAGAACTCCATGTTACTTCTGCACCAAGAGCTATTAATGTTTCTATTAAAACTGCAGTTTGAATAGTCATGTGTAAACATCCTGCTATTCTAGCACCTTTTAACGGCTGACTTGTTTTGTGTTCTTTACGAAGCGCCATTAAACCTGGCATCTCTGCTTCTGCTTGTTCAATTTCTTTTCTTCCCCAAGCTGCAAGCGAAATATCTTTCACTTTATAAGCTATAAAAGGTAAAGTTTGTGTACTCATTTATAAAATATTTATATTAGCTAAAATTTTACGCAAATTTACATAATAAGAAGCGATTATAAAAATCATTTAATTTTTTTTATAATTTTGCTTTAAATCTAATATTTTGATATTCAAACAATTCTAATGCCTTTATATAGAAAAATACAAATAGACCATAAAACAACTGTACTTATCTGGAAAATTTCAGAATCTTTTAATGAACTTTTTAGAAAAGTTAAGTTAAAGGATGTTTCATTAGCTAGATTAGAAGGCATGAAATCTGAAAGTCACCAAAACGGATTTCTAGCTGTTAGAATGTTGTTACAAGAAGTAAATTATACAGATTTTGATTTATATTATGATGAATTTGGAAAACCACATTTGTTAGACGGAGTTCATATTTCGATTTCGCATTCTTTCGAATTTTCAGTTATAATTTTATCAAATAAAAATATTGGAATAGATTTAGAATTACGAAGAGATAAAATAATTAAAATAGCTACAAAGTTTGCTAGCGAACCATTTGTGTATAATGACCAATTTAATAAATTAGATTTTATAAGTAAATTAACTGTAGTTTGGGGAGTTAAAGAAGCCGTTTTTAAAATACGAAACGAGGTTGGCATAAGCTTTATAGATCATATATTTGTAGACAAATTTGAAATGAGTAATAATAAAATAACTGCTTTGCTAAACTTTAATAATCTTAAAATAATGTTTGAAGGTTCTTTTGTAGAAGTTGAAAATTACACAATTGTTTGGTTGTGGGAAATATAATTTATAACGATATTTTAGCTGCTAAACCTTTAAAAAACAACTTAAACTTTTTTAATTAAAACAAATGATAGATTTTTTAATAAATTCTTATAAAAATGCTTCAAACGTTCAAATTGCTTTAGAATTTACAGCTTTTGTATTTGGCATTTTAAGTGTCTGGTTTGCTAGAAAAGAAAATATCTGGGTTTATCCAACAGGATTAATTGCAACAATTATTACCGGTTATTTGCTTTTTGTTGCAGGTTATTTAGGAGATATGTTAATTAATGTTTATTTTTCGATAATGAGTATTTACGGTTGGTTTAATTGGTTAAAAAAATCAAAAGAAGGAGCCGTTTTACAAATAACCAGAACATCAAAAAAAGAAAAATTTATAGGCATCGTATTATTTGTTCTTACCATTTTAGTGGTTTTTACAATATATAAAATGTTCGATTATCAGTTAAATTTAGATAATTATATAGATATTATTGCATCTGGAATATTTTTTACCGCAATGTGGTATATGGCAAATAAAAAAATAGAAAACTGGACGTTGTGGATAATTGGTAATATTTTAGTTATACCACTATATGCTTATAGAGGATTAGGAATGTTATCTTTGCAATATTTAATTTTTACAATACTAGCCACTTTAGCTTATTTAGAATGGAAAAAAGTCTTAAACAAATCTCAAATATAATTGAGAATGTAGAAATAATAAAGGTTTCAATGTATGGTCCAGAAAGCACTGGTAAAACCACATTGGCCAAACAATTAGCAGAACATTTTAACACTAAATGGGTTCCAGAATTTGCACGTGACTATTTGCAAGAAAAATGGAACAATTCTAAACAAATTTGCGAAGAATTAGATTTGTTGCCAATTGCAATTGGGCAAATAAAACTAGAGAATCAAGCACTTTTAAATGCAAATAAAGTATTATTTTGCGATACTAACTTGTTGGTTACCAAAGTTTTTTCTGATGTTTATTACAACAATTGTAGTAAAGAGTTAAAAGAAGCAGCATATAAACATTCGTATGATTTGGTTTTTTTAACAGATATTGATGTGCCTTGGAAAAAAGACGATTTAAGAGATAGTCCAAAAAACAGACAACAAGTTTTTAATGTTTTTGAACAAAATCTAATAGATTCTAATCTTCCTTATTTAAAAATATCAGGTTCAATCGAAGAACGATTTGATTTTTCGAAAAACATCATTCAAGAACTTATTCAAGCAAAAGAAATGGGTTTTAATTCTAGAGAGTTTTTACAAATAAAAAAGCGAGAAATAAATATAGAAAACATAAGGCATCATTGGAGTAAAATTAAAAATGGAGCTCAAAATATCGTATTAGATAGAGAAGCTAAAGCTAACGATGGAATTTTATTAATGCCTGAAGAAAAAGCCATAGAATTTGCAAACTTTTTTACAAAAGTTAAAAACAAGTATAAACTTTTAAAATTTGTTCCAGCTTCTGGAGCTGCAACCAGAATGTTTAGTTTTTTATCAGATTTTTTGTTGGATTTTACCCCTAATCAAGAAACTATAAACGGCTATATAAACAGATCTAATAATAAAGATTTAGCTATTTTTTTAACAGGAATGGATAAAATGCCTTTTTATAAAGAAGTTTTGTCTAAAACGATAGAAGATTGTAAAGATTTTGAATTGTTTAATTCAGATTTTAAAAACTATTATTTTATTAAAACAATGTTAGATGTAAATGGATTTGATTTTTCTAATAAACCAAAAGCAATATTACCCTTTCATATAAATCAAGACCAAGTTATATCCCCAATTGAAGTTCATTTAAACGAATGTAAAGATTATGCATCAACCAATAAATATTCTAATCTGCATTTTACAATAACACAAGATTATTTAACTTCTTTTAAAGATATTATAAAAAAAGTAAATTTAAAAAAAGAGAAAAACTCGATTAAAATTAATGTAGAATTTTCTTTTCAAGATAAATCTACAGATACAATTGCAATGTTAAATAATAGCAAACCATATAGAGACGCTAATAACCATTTAAATTTTAGACCAAGTGGTCATGGTGCTTTAATAAATAATTTAAACAACTTAGATGCAGATGTTATTTTTATAAAAAATATAGATAACATAAGCCAAAACAATATTAAAAAAGTTTCGCTTTATAAAAAGGCTTTGGCGGGTTGTTTGCTGTCTAATCAAGATGCAATTTTCAAACATTTAATTCAATTAGAATCTGCTGAAACAGAAAAAGAAGAGTTAATTAAAATTTTAAATTTTGTAACAAGCAATTTAAAGATAAATGTTGCCGAAGACTTTGATAAATTTACTTTAAAAAGCCAAAAAGAGCATTTGTTTTCTATTTTAAATAGACCAATTAGAGTTTGTGGAATGGTTAAAAATGAAGGAGAACCAGGTGGCGGACCATTTTGGGTTAAAGACCAAAAAGGAAATGTGTTTTTGCAAATTGTAGAAACATCGCAAATAGATATTACTATAAACGCTCAACTAGAAATACTTAAAGGAGCAACACATTTTAATCCAGTAGATTTAGTTTGTGGAATTAAAGATTATAAAGGAGATAAATTTAATTTATTAGATTTTGTAGATTCTAACACAGGATTTGTTGTTAAAAAAACAAAAGACGGAAAACATTTTTTTTCGTACGAATTACCAGGTTTGTGGAATGGTGCCATGGCAAAATGGTTAACTATTTTTGTAGAAGTGCCTTTAGACACCTTTAATCCAGTTAAAACCGTAAACGATTTGTTAAAAGAAGCTCATCAACCTCAATAATGAATAAAGATTTATTAATTAAAGAACTCGAATTTAAAGCTGTAAGAAGTAGTGGTCCAGGAGGTCAAAATGTAAATAAAGTAGCTTCAAAAGTTGTTTTATCATTTAATTTAATAAACTCAAGAGCTTTTTCAGAACTAGAAAAAGAAAGGCTTACAGTTAAATTAACTTCTAAAATAACTCAAGACGGAAACTTAATTTTAAGTTGCGACGAAAGTAGAAGTCAGTTTCAAAACAAAACAATAGTTATAGGTAGATTACTTCAAATAATTGAGTTATCACTTATTGTTCCTAAAAAAAGAAGACCAACTAAAGCTACAAAATCATCAGTCGAGAAAAGAATAAAATCTAAAAAAACAAAGGCAAAAATTAAGGAAGCTAGAAAAAAACCAAAATTTTAAAATTAGATATTGTTTTTAATTAAAAAATAGAATTACCTTTGTTCTGTCTCAAAGGGGTGCTCTAAATAACGAGCTGAGATTATACCCAAAGAACCTGGGCAAGTAATGTTGCCAAGGGAAATAACAACAAAAAAATAAAGTGCACGTTATCTATTGTTGTTGCAATTTTAATTTATAAACAAAGAATAATTACCCCTTTTATTCGTAAACTATTTACGAATGAAAATTTTATTTAATTTTAAAAGCAAAAAATCATTGCTTTTTTTAACCATGACAAGCTTTGTGTCTTTTTCTCAAACTAACGACACCATTAAATCTAAAGATATCGCTTTAGACGAAGTATTAATCTCTGCTATTAGAGTAACACAAAAATCTCCTATTGCTTTTTCTAATCTTTCTAAAAAAGAAATTAGCACAAGAAATCTAGGTCAAGATATACCAATTTTAATGAATTATTTGCCATCTGTAGTTACAACTTCAGATGCAGGTTCTGGCGTTGGATATACAGGAATTAGAGTAAGAGGCACAGATGCTTCTAGGGTTAATGTAACTTTAAACGGTATACCATATAACGACTCAGAAAGTCAAGGCACGTTTTGGGTAAATCTTGTAGACATTGCTTCATCTACACAAAGTATTCAATTACAGCGTGGTGTTGGCACTTCTACAAACGGATCAAGTGCGTTTGGAGCAAGTTTAAATTTACTAACAGACTCATATTCTTATCAGAGTAACGGAGAAATTTCTAATTCTTACGGAAGCTTCAATACTAGAAAAAATACAGTAAAATTTAGCACGGGATTAATCAATAATAATATTGAAATTGCAGGCAGATTTTCTACAATTTATTCTGACGGATATATTGATAGAGCTTTTTCTGATTTAAAAGGTTATTTTCTACAAGGAACTTATATAGAAAAATCTACTTTAATTAAAGCCTTAGTTTTTGGAGGAAAAGAAAAAACATATCAAGCCTGGAACGGTATAGATGGAGATATGTTAAAAACAAACAGAAGATTTAACTCTGCCGGAATTTACACAGATTCTTTTGGTAACGAGCGTTTTTACGATAACGAAGTAGACGACTATCAACAAGACCATTTTCAATTACATTGGAACGAAAAATGGAATAATAAGTGGTCTTCTAATATTGCTTTACATTACACAAAAGGTAAAGGGTTTTACGAAAATTATAAAGAAAATGCTAGATTTTCGAGTTATGGCTTAACCCCAATAAACAATAACGGAATTATAATAGACAGAACTAATCTTGTTAGACAAAAATGGTTAGATAACGATTTTTATGGCATAACATATTCTGCAAATTATAAATCTGGAGCTTTAGATTTAATTTTAGGAGGAAGTATTAATCAATATATTGGAGAGCACTTTGGAAAAGTAATTTGGGCTAGATATGCATCTCAAAGCGAATTAAATGATAAATACTATCAAGACGATGCCACTAAAAACGATGCAAGTTATTTTGCTAAGGCTAATTATGTTTTAAACGATAAATTTAGCGTATTTGGAGATTTACAATACAGAAGAGTTAACTATAAAGCAAACGGAGTTCGGCCTAGTTTGGTAGATGATACATTTAATTTTATAAACCCAAAAGCCGGAGTAACTTATAATTTATTACATAATAATATTTTGTATTTATCTTATGCAAAAGGAAGCAGAGAACCAAATAGAAACGATTATGAAGGTGGTAATTTTAAACCAGAAAAATTAAACGATTTTGAGTTGGGTTGGAGATTAAATACAACAAAAGTTAAACTTAATACCAACGTTTATTATATGGTTTATAAAGACCAACTTATACTAACAGGAGAACTTGACGATGTTGGAAATCCAGAAAGGTCAAACAGCGAAAAAAGCTATAGATTAGGCATTGAGTTAGACGCAGATATACAAATTAATAACAAGTTTAGCGTTAGACCTAATGTTACTTTTAGTCAAAATAATAATGTAGATTTAGTAGTAAATAATATTAATTATGGCACAAGAGCAATTTCTTATTCTCCATCTGTAGTTGCAGGTAATTTATTTATTTACGAGCCTTCACAAAAATTAAACATTACGTTATTATCTAAGTTTGTTGGAGATCAATACATGAATAATCTAGAAACGCCAGAAGCTAAATTAGAAAGTTACTTTGTAAGCGATTTAAATATTTCGTATCAAATAAATACTAAAAAAATATTTAAGTCTATTGTTTTTAATGGCTTAGTAAATAACATCTTTAACAAAGAGTATGTTTCTAACGGTTATATGTACGATGTTTATCCGTATTATTATCCGCAAGCTGGAATTAATTTTTTAACGGGAGTTACATTTAAATTTTAAATAAAAACCAAGAAAAAGTCCCGATTTAATCGGGACTTTTTTATTAATTGTATATTTTTAAAATGTTTCCGTTTACTTCAACACGATATCTCTTTAAAGGATATTGCAAAGTGCTTAATCCTGTAAATAAATTATAAGATTCGTTATCGCAAGGGCAAACTGCATTTATACCGTTAATGCTTAAAGTAGAACAACTACTAATTGGTTGATTTGGACAAGCTGCTTCAAAAGCATTAAAATCGTTCCCTGCTTTAAAAAGAATAATCCCTTTAACTCCAGCTCCAGCTTGACCAATAAATACAGAATTACTCGGAAAAGCTAATGCACTGTAAGAAGGTAAGTTTAAATCTATATTTATAGAAAAAGAGTAATTAGGGATATACGGATTATTGTTATTAAAACCATCATTACTACAGTTTGTAAATACAGTAGCTAATATTACTAAATAAAGTGTTTTTTTCATCTTAAAATTATTATATAAAGAGATTGTATACAAAATTAAATTAATTAACTTTGTGTTGTGCATTAAAGCATGTTAAATATAAAGTAAAAATTTAGAAAATAATATTTATAGTGAGAAATTCCTTAAATGTGGGATTTTTTTCTATTTTATATAAATAATCAAGAGCATGAGTCAAGTTTCTTATTACACGGCAGAAGGGTTAAAAAAACTTAAAGAAGAATTAGATCAACTAAAAAGTATAGAACGCCCAAAATCATCTCAAGCAATTGCAGATGCAAGAGATAAAGGAGATTTATCTGAAAATGCAGAATACGATGCGGCTAAAGAAGCACAAGGTCTTTTAGAAATGCGTATTTCTAAATTAGAAGACGTATATGCTAATGCAAGATTGATAGATGAGTCTCAACTAGATTTATCTAAAGTTTTAGTATTGTCTATTGTTAAAATTAAAAATGTAACTAATGGTATGGAAATGAAATATACATTAGTTGCAGAAAGTGAAGCCAATTTAAAAACCGGAAAAATATCTGTAACATCACCAATTGGTAAAGGTTTATTAGGCAAATCTGTTGGAGATATTGCAGAAATACAAGTTCCGAACGGAGCATTAAAATTCGAAATATTAGAAATATCAAGATAAAATGGCAAGTATTTTTACTAAAATAGTAAATGGAGAAATTCCTTGTTATAAAATTGCCGAAAACGATAAATTTTTAGCATTTTTAGATGTAAATCCAAATGCAAAAGGACATACTTTATGCATACCAAAACAAGAGGTTAACAAAGTTTTTGATTTAGAAGATGAGTTATATCTTGAGCTAATGAGTTTTTCTAAAAAAGTTGCAAAAGCACTAGAAAAAGCTATAGAATGTAAAAGAGTAGGTGTTGCAATTATAGGTTTAGAAGTGCCTCATGTTCATGTTCATTTAATCCCGTTAAATAATATGGATGAAATGCGATTCGAGAAAAAAGTTTTTTTAACTAAAGAAGAGTTTGAAGACATTGCCAAAAACATAAAAAGTCAGTTATAAAAATGTCCCGAATTTGGATATTTTTTATGCCACTTTATTAAAAATAATTATCATTGTAGTGCCTTTGTCAACTTCAGATTGGTGTACTTTTATTTTTCCTTTATGATATTCTTCAACAATTCTTTTTGTAAGAGACAACCCTAAACCCCAACCTCTTTTTTTGGTTGTAAATCCAGGTTCAAATATTTTTTTATATTGATTTTTCGGAATTCCTTTTCCATCATCTGTAATCAATATTTTAATTATTTTTGGCTCATCAATAAAATTAATAGAAAGTTTTCCTTTGCCTTTCATTGCATCTATTGCGTTCTTCATTAAATTTTCTATTGTCCAGCTATGTAAAGCAGGATTTAGTAAAACTATAGATGTTTTTATTGGCGTATAAATATTAAATTCGATTTGGTTCGAAAATCTAGTTTTTAAATAGTTATAAGTTATTAATGTTTCCAAAATAATGTCTATTCTTTCTAGAATTGGTTCAGAACCTATTTTAGAAAAACGATCTGTTATTGTTTGAAGCCTAAATATATCTTTTTCTATCTCTTTTACCATAGACTCATCTATGTTGTCAGACCTCATAATTTCAATCCATCCTATTAAAGAAGATAAAGGAGTCCCAATTTGATGTGCGGTTTCTTTTGCCATTCCAGCCCAAAGCTTATTTTGAGTAGCCATTTTTGAGGTTTTGTAGTAGTTATACACTAACATGCCAAATAAAAAAACAATAAGCAATAAACCAACAGGATAATATTTTAGCTTGTTTATTAAAGAGGAGTTTCCGTAATGCAGCTTTAAAAACTTCCCTTTTACATATTCTGTAATGATTGGTTCATTTTCTTTTTTTAAAAATTCTAATTTGGCATTAATTTTAGCGGAATCTGCTATTATAATCTCATCTATGTTAGATGTTATAATAATACTATCATTTTCGTTTGTAACAATAATCGGAATTGTTTTGTTATTGCTAATTATTTTAAGCGGAATTTCTAACTCTGTATTTTCATCAGCGTTAGATAATGTAGTTTGAGCTTGAGCCCAAAGCTCCATTTTAATACGTTCTTCATTTTTAAATACATTAAAAAACGTATATGTATTCCATAGAATAAAGGAAACAATCAAAAAAGATGAGAATATAATAAACCAACGAAAAAGATTTCTACTTTCAGAAAATTGCATTAAATAACATATTTAGCATAAATGTAATAAAACTTAATGTAAATCTTGTAATCAATAATAAATTCCGATTACAAATTAGTACTTTTGTCTAAAATTAATTAAGTATGATAAGTATAGATCCAAAAGAAATAGCTTCGGCAAAACTTCAAGGATATTTACAAAGCTCAGTTGGGCCAAGACCTATTGCATTTGCAAGTACAGTAGATGTAAAAGGAAAACCAAATTTATCACCATTTAGTTTTTTTAATGTTTTTAGTTCAAATCCGCCAATATTAATATTTTCGCCAGCTAGAAGAGTAAGAGACAATACAATTAAACACACTTTAATAAATTGTAAAAACACTAAAGAAGTTGTAATTAATGTAGTTAATTTTGATATTGTACAACAAGCTTCTTTATCTAGCACAGAATATGGAGATGGTGTAAATGAGTTTTTAAAAGCTGGTTTAACTATGTTAAAATCAGATAAAGTAAAACCATTTAGAGTAAAAGAAAGCCCCGTTCAATTTGAATGTAAAATTAATGATATAATAGAGCTTGGAACAGAAGGCGGAGCTGGAAATTTAATTATTTGCGAAGTAATAAAACTTCATATATCCGAAGAAATTTTAGATAAAAACGGAAATATAGATCAAGTTAAAATAGATTTAGTTTCTAGAATGGGAGGCAATTGGTATTCTAGATCTAATAAAGGATTGTTTGAAATACCAAAACCATTAACAACATTAGGTATTGGAGTAGATAACATACCAGAATTTATTAAAAATAGTAATATATTTAACGGCAACGATTTAGGTATGTTAGGAAATGTAGAAGCCTTGCCAACAACCGAAGAAATTGCTATATTTGTAAATCAGAATATTACAATAAAAGGCATTTTAAGTTCTACAGATGAAGAAAAAGTGCAACTTAAAGCAAAAGAATATTTAAAAGAGCAAGATGCTATTTCTGCATGGAAAGTATTATTAGCCAAAAGAGTATAAAATAAAGTATTAATAAAAGTAGACAAACATGGAAGTTTCAGGAAAAATTAAAGTAGTAAACGCAGAGCAACAAGTAAGTGCATCTTTTAAAAAGAGAGAAGTTGTAGTAACAACAGATGAGCAATATCCGCAAATCATTATGATTGAATTTACACAAGACAAATGTGATTTATTGAATAATTATGTTGTTGGAGATGATGTTAAAATCTCTATTAATTTAGGCGGAAGAGAATGGACTAATCCAGAGGGAAAAATAGTTTATTTCAACTCAATTAAAGGATGGAGAATTGAAAAAGTTGGAACTGTGCCAGTTTCTCCACAAGCACCACCAATGCCTGCTGCAGATGCTTTTGAGCCTGCAACAAATCTTAAAGAGGAAGAACACGACGATTTACCTTTTTAATATAAATTTAAGCCTCGATTTATCGAGGCTTTTTTATTTGTTATTATGTATTTTGTAACGTCTAAATTATATTTTCCTCCAGTTTCCGAAGCTTCTTATGAAGGAATAGTTGCCGTTGGCGGGAATTTATCAACAAAAAGGTTAATTCTAGCTTATAAAAGCGGTATTTTTCCTTGGTTTGAAGAAGGAGAACCCATTTTATGGTGGAGTCCTTCTGAAAGGATGGTAATAGATCCAAAAAAATATAAAGTTTCTAAAAGCTTACGAAACATTTTAAATAGAAATCTATTTACAATAACTTTCAATCAAAATTTCAAAGAAGTAATAGTTAATTGTCAAAAAATAAGTAGAGAAGGGCAATCTGGCACTTGGATTACTAACGAAATGACGGATAATTATTGTAAACTTCATGAGTTGGGCATTGCTAAATCTATAGAAGTATGGCAAAATCACGAATTAGTAGGCGGTTTATACGGAATAGATTTAGGTCATGTTTTTTGTGGAGAAAGCATGTTTTCTAAAGTATCTAACGCAAGTAAAGTTGCGTTTGTAAAACTGATAGAAAAATTAAACACAGAAAATTACGATTTATTAGATTGTCAAGTCTATAACGACCATTTAGAACAACTTGGTGCATTTGAGATATCTCGAGAAAGTTTTATAAAGATTCTTAAATCTAAAGGTGGGTTCTATAAATTAGCTGATAGTTATTTTTGAATTTATTTTGAATAGATTTTTTTTATTTTTGTTGTCTTATAGCAGGCTATAAGACAACAAAAATGGGAAAAAGATACCAAAATAAAACAAAAAGAACATCAGTAAAATATTTATATAGATGAAAAAACTAATTTATAGAACCCGCCTAAAGAGTAGTTCTTTTCCAGCAATCTGCAACATGATCGTTAACCATACCAGTTGCTTGCATATAAGCATAAATTACAGTTGAACCAACAAACTTGAAGCCGCGTTTTTTTAAATCTTTACTTAAAGTGTCTGAAATTACAGAAGTAGAAGGCACGTTTTTTAGAGTTAGCGGTTTGTTATCTATTATATTATTGTTTGTAAAACTCCATATATATTTAGAAAAAGAGCCAAATTCTTTTTGAATGTTTATAAAAGCTTGTGCATTTGTTATGGTCGAATTTATTTTTAGTTTATTTCTAACAATCCCCACATTTAATAAGAGCTCAGCTGTTTTAGATTCTTTATAATTAGCAATTTTATTGTAATCAAAATTATCAAAAGCTACTCTAAAGTTTTCTCTTTTGTTTAAAATAGTTATCCAACTTAATCCAGCCTGGAAGGTTTCTAGAATTAAAAATTCAAAAATAGTTTCATCATCAAAAACAGGATTTCCCCATTCTTGGTCATGATAGTCTTTGTACAAGTCACTGCTTAAACACCAGCCACATCTATTTTTATCTGTCATAATCAAATATAAAAATAAAATCCCATTTTGAAATACATCAAAATGGGATTCTTATTTAATTTAGAATAAATTATCCTAAAGCAACTCTTTTAAATCCAGTTACTGTTAAGTTTGCATCTACAGATTTAATGTAGTTAGCAACGCTCAATTTGTTGTCTTTAATATAATCTTGGTTTACCAAAGTGTTGTCTTTAAAGAAACGAGCTAATTTACCTTTTGCGATATTGTCTAACATTGCTTCTGGTTTTCCTTCTTGACGAAGTAAATCTTTAGCAATTTCTATTTCTTTGTCTATTGTCTTTTGGTCAACACCAGCTTCGTTTAAAGCCAATGGAGACATTGCTGCAGCTTGCATTGCAACGTTTCTTGCAGCTTCTTCTCCACCTGCAACCTTTGCAGAAAGAGCAGTTAAAGTAGCAATTTTGTTGCCAGCGTGAATGTAAGAACCAATAAAAGCACCTTCTAATTTTTCAAAAGAATTTACTTCAATTTTTTCTCCAATTACTCCTGTTTGTTCTATTAATTTTTCTTTAACAGTCATACCGTTAAAATTTGCCGCTAAAAATGCTTCTTTAGAAGAGCAGTTTAAAGCTAAATTAGCTAAATCTGTAGCTAATTTTATGAAACCTTCGTTTTTACCAACAAAGTCAGTTTCGCAGTTAAGTGTAATAACTACACCAACTGTGTTGTCTGCATTTACAACAGCTATAGCAGCTCCTTCAGAAGAATCTCTATCAGCTCTGTTTGCAGCAACTTTTTGACCTTTTTTTCTAAGATTTTCTATTGCTAAATCAAAATCACCATCAGATTCAACTAATGCTTTTTTGCAGTCCATCATTCCTGCACCTGTGATTTGTCTTAATTTATTTACGTCTGCAGCAGTAATTGTTGCCATTTTATTTTATATTTAAAATTAAAAAATAGGTTTAAAAAAAATTCCAAATTTCAAGTCCCAATTAATAAATTAAATCATTTCTGATATTAATTATTGGAATTTGGAATTTTAAAATTTGGAATTTACTTTGTTTTATTCTTCAGTTGTAGGAGTTTCTACTTCAGCTTCAACAGCTGGAGTTTCTACTTCAACATCAACAACAGGAGTTTCTACTTCAACAACAGGAGTTTCTACTTCAACAACAGGAGTTTCTACTTCAACAACAGGAGTTTCTACTTCAACATCAACAACAGGAGCTACAACTTCAGGAGTTGTCTCGCCTTCTTTTTCAGAACCTCTTTCAGCGTTTCCTTCATTAATTGCATTAGTAATAAGAGTTAACACTTTATCTATTGATTTAGAAGCATCATCATTTGCTGGGATAACATAATCAACTAGACGTGGGTCTGAGTTAGTATCTACCATAGCAAAAACTGGAATGTTTAATTTTTGAGCTTCTTTTACTGCAATGTGTTCAGCTTTAATATCAACTACAAATAATGCAGCAGGTATTCTAGACATATCAACGATAGAACCTAAGTTTTTCTCTAGTTTTGCACGAAGACGATCTACTTGTAAACGTTCTTTTTTAGAAAGTGTATTAAAAGTGCCGTCCTTTTTCATTCTATCAATAGTAGCCATTTTTTTAACGGCTTTACGAATAGTAACAAAATTGGTAAGCATACCACCTGGCCATCTTTCAGTGATGTAAGGCATGTTGCATGCTTTTGCTTTTTCGGCTACGATGTCTTTAGCTTGTTTTTTGGTAGCTACAAAAAGTATTTTTCTACCAGATGCAGCAATTTTTTTCAAAGCTTCATTAGCTTCTTCAATTTTAGCTGCGGTTTTATACAGATTGATAATGTGAATTCCATTACGTTCCATATAAATGTAAGGAGCCATGTTTGGATCCCACTTACGAGTCATGTGTCCAAAATGAACACCTGCTTCGATTAAATCTTTAATTTCTATTTTGTTTGTCATTTTTGTAATAGTTTACGTTCCGTTGATTAGCAATGATTACTTTTTGATTGCTCAAGTTTTATCATTTAGATGCTAAACTAATTTCCTTTTGGTAAAAGAAATAACGACAACATTTAAATTTGGTGTTGTTTAACAACACATTTTTTAATAATTTCAAATAACTTTTGAACAGTCCCGAATAAATTCGAGTATTAACGCTTAGAAAATTGGAATTTCTTACGTGCTTTTTTCTGTCCGAATTTCTTACGTTCAACCATACGAGGGTCTCTTGTAAGTAAGCCTTCTGGTTTTAAGATTGCTCTGTTTTCAGCATTTACTTCACACATTACGCGTGCTAATGCCATTCTTACAGCTTCTGCTTGACCAGTTGAACCACCTCCGTAAACATTTACTTTTACATCAAAGTTTTCTGCATTTTCTGTCATTGCTAACGGTTGCATAACTTTGTACTGTAAAGTAGCTGTTGGAAAGTAAGTTGCGAATGGTTTTTTGTTTACAACGATTATTCCTGTTCCTTCCGAAACATAAACACGTGCAACAGCGGTTTTTCTTCTACCGATTTTGTGAATAACTCCCATTACTTTAGATCGTTTAAGTTAACGGTTTTTGGTTTTTGAGCCTCATGTTTGTGCTCAGAACCAACATTTACGTTTAAATTGCGGAATAATTCTGCACCTAATTTGTTTTTAGGTAACATTCCTTTTACAGCTTTTTCTACTAATAATGCAGGGTTTTTTTGCTGCATTACTTTTGCAGTTAGGCTTCTTTGTCCACCTGGGTAACCTGTGTGACGGATGTAAGTTTTTTCATCCAATTTCTTGCCTGTAAGGTTGATTTTTTCTGAGTTGATAACGATTACGTTATCTCCGCAGTCAACGTGTGGCGTGTAACTTGTTTTGTTTTTACCTCTTAATAGTATTGCTACTTTTGAAGCAAAACGACCTAAGTTATGACCTTCAGCATCTACAACAAGCCACTCTTTTGTAACGGTGGCCTTGCTTGCTGATTGTGTCTTGTAGCTTAATGCGTCCATAATATATTTTTAATTAAACATTCCATCCCCTATAAAGGGGTTGCAAAAGTACAAATAATTATTATAATTGCAAATAGTAGATTGTGAATATTTTGTTGACAACTTATATTTTATGTTTTAACTTATTACAATCCCTTTTAAATGCTATGATGTAGTGGTTTAATTTTTTTTAATTAAATCAAAATACCGGTGTTTATTGCCAAAAATTTATTAATTAGTTACTTTTCTTTAGGATAAAAAACTTTATCTATCTCTAGACAGCTTCTTTAACGTAATAAAGTTGTTATTTTTACCTTTTATATTTTTAGAATGAGACATAAAGCAACATTAAAAGATTTAGCTATTGGTTTAGGGGTTTCTGTTTCTACAGTTTCTAAAGCTTTAAGTAATAGCAAAGAGATTAGCGAGTTTACTAAAATTAAAGTAAAAGAATTTGCTGCGTTGTATAATTATCAGCCAAATGCAATGGCAAAAAATTTAAAAAATCAACGTACTAATACTATAGGTGTAATTATACCTAATATATTAAACCCTTTTTTTGCTAAAGTTTTTTCGGGGATTGAAAATTTTGCTAATAAAAAAGGATATAATGTAATTACTTATATATCTAATGAATCTTTTGAAAAAGAGAAACAAGCATTAGAACTTTTGAGTAATGGAACTGTAGATGGATTTATTATATCTATTGCAAAAGAAACTCAAATATTAAAAAATTACAATCATTATAATTCTATTATTAAACACGGTATGCCAATTGTTATGTTTGACAGAGTTGCAGAACAAGTTGATTGTGACAAAGTAATTGTTGATGATTACGAATCTTCTGTAAATGCAGTTAACCATTTAATAAAATTAAATTGTCAAAAAATTGCTCTTTTATCATGTATTGATGATTTGAGTATTGGTAAATTAAGAGCAAATGGATACGAAAAAGCTCTTTTAGATAATAATATTGAAATAAATCCTGATTTTATTATTAAAACTGATAATTTAGAAGAGTTTGATTTAGCCTTAACAAATCTTATTCTTCAAAAACAAATAGATGGAGTTTTTGCATTAGACGAACATTCTTCTACAATGGCAATGAAACTTGCTTTACTAAATAACATTAGAATTCCAGAAGATTTATGTATAATAGGTTTTGCAGATGGAATTTGGTCTAGAAGATTAACCCCAAGCCTTTCTACAGTTAGTCAACATGGGCCAGAAATTGGCAAAAAAGCCACCGAATTGCTTATAAAAAGAATTGAAAACAAACAAGAGGATTATAATTATAAGACTACTGTAATTAATACAGAATTAAGAAAACGAGATTCTACAAGAAGATAAAGAGCAATTTAATTGCCCGTTATTGTTTTAATGCGCTTCTAGCCAGTTTTTTCCAGTGCCAATATCTACAGTTAAAGGAACATCTAGTTTATACGCATTTTCCATTTCGTGCTTAATCATAGGTTGTATTTTCTCCAGTTCTGAGTTGTGAACATCAAAAACAAGCTCATCATGAACCTGCAACAGCATTTTGCTTTTCCAGTTTTCGGAAGTTAGTTTTTTATGAATGTTTATCATTGCAATTTTAATAATGTCGGCAGCACTACCTTGTATAGGGGCGTTAACCGCATTTCTTTCTGCAGCTCCTCTAACTATTGCGTTAGCAGAATTAATATCTTTTAAATATCTTCTTCTACCTAATATTGTTTGAACATATCCATTTTCCCTAGCAAATTGTATTTGGTCGTTTATGTATTTTTTTAAAATAGGATATGTATTGTAATATGCTTCTATAAGTGCTGCACTTTCGCTTCTTGTTAAATCTGTTTGATTACTTAGTCCAAAAGCCGATACACCATATATAATTCCGAAATTTACTGTTTTAGCATTGCTTCTTTGTTCTTTTGTTACTTCTTCTAAAGAAATATTAAAAATGCTTGCGGCTGTAGATTTATGAATGTCTTCGCCGTTTTTAAAAGCCTTTATCATATTTGTTTCTCCGCTTAAAGCTGCAATTATTCTTAATTCTATTTGAGAATAATCGGCCGCAAGAAGAATGTAGTTTTCATCTCTTGCCGTAAAAGCTTTTCTAATTTGTCTGCCTCTTTCGGTTCTTATAGGAATGTTTTGTAAATTAGGATTGTTAGAGCTTAACCTTCCTGTAGATGCTACAGTTTGCATATAATCTGTATGAACTCTTTTTGTTTTATTATTAACTTGATTTGGTAAAGCATCTACATAGGTGTTCTGAAGTTTTACTAATTGTCTCCATTCTAATATGTCTCTAACAATTTTATTGTCTTTTGCTAGATAAGAAAGCACTTCTTCGCCAGTTGCATATTGCCCTGTTTTAGTTTTTTTAGGTTTTGCACCACCAATTTTAAGTTTGTCGAATAATATTTCGCCTAATTGTTTTGGAGAGGCTAAATTAAAAGAGTGATCTGCAGTAACGTATATGTTGTGTTCTAATGTTTTTATGTCTTTTTCTAAATCTATTGATAATGAATTTAAAAATTCTACATCTAAATTTATTCCTTCGTTTTCCATTGCTGCTAAAACAGATACTAGCGGAATTTCTATTTCATTAAATAACTTTTTAGTTTCGGTTTTATCTAAAATTGGACTAAAATATTCTTTTAATTGTAATGTTATATCAGCATCTTCTACTGCATATTCTTTAACTTCTTCTATGTCTATATCGCTCATAGACTTTTGGTTTTTGCCTTTTTTGCCAATTAAATCTGTTATAGATTTTGGCGAATAATTTAAATAAGTCTCAGATAATACATTCATATTATGACGCATATCTGGATTTATTAAATAATGAGCTATCATAGTGTCAAAAAGAGGACCTTTAACTTCTACACCATAATTTAAAAGTACTTTAATATCGTATTTTAAGTTCTGACCTACTTTTTCTATAGCATCGTTTTCAAAAAAGGGCTTTAGTTTTTCTAAGAGCTCTTTTGCTTCGTTAAAATCATTTGGAAACGGAATGTAAAATCCTTTTCCTTTTTCATAAGAAAATGCAATACCAACTAATTCTGCTTTTAGGGTATCTAAATCAGTTGTTTCAGTATCAAAACATACAGAATTTTGGGTTAAAAGATTTTGAAGTAATAA
>Ga0209702_10003818_pt1 | contig 23111 bp, 14 predicted proteins | sample FRY01_FD_187210 | JGI IMG/M metagenome (GOLD analysis project Ga0209702, IMG submission 187210) | Freshwater microbial communities from Lake Fryxell liftoff mats and glacier meltwater in Antarctica - FRY-01 (SPAdes) (version 2) | ecosystem: Environmental > Aquatic > Freshwater > Ice > Glacier... | reverse complement strand
GCATCAGCGGGCGCATCAGCGGGCGCATCTGTCGGTGCAAGTGGATCCACATCCGAGGCTGGCGCAGTTGCGGGCTTCTCGCTCTGCTTGGTTTTGGCGGTCTTCAATGCGTTTGATTGCAATTCCAAAAGTCTGGCCTGCTCCTTAAGGTCGGCCACGATCTGTGCAAAGGTTCGCTTCTGCTGCGCAGTCTTTGCATCGCCATCGGCTGGCTTACTTGGCGGCGTCGCCGCCGTCGCGGGCGTCGAAGGCGTCCCAGGCGCCTGAGCGAATGCATCGAGCGACAAAAGGCATGCACCACTGACGCAAAGAAGTCCAACAAATCGTATGGCGGAGGTAAGCATTCGGTATATCCTAAACGAAGGAGTACACCATACCACCGATGAGCAACATTACACCGATATTGAAGCTGGTCGCTCGCACGCGTCGCCGCATCATCTTGGGTGCGTTTCTGCGGGCGATTGCCAAGTGCATGCTGTGGGCTGGGGCGGCGCTGCTGGTTGTTTCCGTGGGCGCAAAGGTGGCCGCACGGTGGTGGCCCGCAATGGGCGAGCGTGGAATGTGGTTTGCGTTGCTTGCCGCGGTCGTGTTGGTTGGCTTGGCCGTGTGGGCATACTTCGCTCGACCACGCAGTGATGGAGATGTCGCAGTCGCGTCATTGATTGATGTGCGCTTGAAGTTGCATGATCGGCTGTCCACTGCTGTGGCAGTCGCGGATCGAACCGATCCATTCGCGCAAGCGGCGGTGGAAGATGGTCTCAAGATCGCCAACGATCGTCGGCTCATTGAATCACTCGATCGATCATTGCCAATTGAAACTCCTCGCAGTGCCTGGGCTGGTCCAGTTCTTGTCGCGATCGCATGCGCTGTCTGGTGGTTTGTTCCAGGGCTTGCAGTTGGGAACGCGCAAGCAATGGATGAAACGAATAGTGCGGAATTGTCGGCCGCCCGCGATGCCGCCAAGGTTGAGATTGAAACATTGCAGGCGAAAATTCAGGCGAATCCAGAACTCAATAAGGCACTTGCTCAACCAGGCAATGAGTCAAAGCTTGCCGCCAACTTGGCCGATGAAAAGTTGCAGAGTCCCGAAGAGGTTCGGCGCGAGACAACGCGCAAGGTCAACGACTTGTCGAAGCGGCTTGATGATTTGCTTAGCGGAGAAAAGGCGCAGCAGCTTGAAGTGATGAAGGATGCGCTCAGTCGCCTTGAGCCGTCGAAGTCTGGTGCACTGATGAAACTTTCGGAAGCACTCAAGCGCGGTGATCCAGCCGCGGCAAAGTCCGCAATCGCGGAGTTGCAAAAGCAGATCAACGATGGCCAGATGGATGAGAAGACCCGCCAAGAGCTCGCCAAGAAACTCAACGACTTGGCTGAGCAGTTGAAGGATGCGGCCAAGGCCAACGATTCGCTGAAGAAGGCGCTGGAAAATGCGGGGCTTGATGGCGACCTTGCCAAGAATCCAGATGCGGCTAAATCTGCGATTGACGCGGCGAAGAACTTGACGGAGTCGCAGAAGAAGGCGTTGAAAGAAGCGTTAGCGGCGCAGTCTCAGGCTGGAAAAAAGATTGAGAAGTTGGCGCAGGCGTGTCAGTCGATGAGCAATCAATGCAACAATCCTGGAAAGAGTGGCAAGAGCGGCGCTGGCACGGCCTCTTCAGGCGAGCAGTCATCCGATGAGCAAGGCGCAGAGTCCGCATCGCAAATGCTCAGTGACATGGAGGCTCTCAATGAAATGATGAAAGATGCCGAGGCCGCTCGTTCGCAGTGCAACAACGGCGGAACTGGTGCCAGTGACAAGGAGTCCGGCTCCTCGGGTATGAATGTCAGCCGAGGGCGGGGCACTGGCGGAGAGCGCACGCAGGAGAAGACTGCAACTGACCGCAAGGTTCGCAAGGAACGAGTCGCATCGACTGGCGGTGAGGTGATCGCGCGGCAACTTGTTGAGGCGCCGCCTGTCGTTGGCGAGAGCCGCGCCACACTCGAACAACTATCGGGCGAGATCGGCCGTGGTTATGAAGAGGGAACGGAGGAGGATCCTGTGCCAGCGAATTTGCGCGATCTACACAAGCATTACTTTGGAGATCTGAAGAAAAAGATCGATGCCAAGAGTGGTCAGCCCGCTGCGCCGCAGCCTGCGACTGTGCCCGTTGGTGTCGCGCCTGAGCCAGCGCCAGCCGTTCCCGCAGCGCCCAAGTAGCGGCGCGGCGGATCGATCGAGCGAACAAGCGAACAAGCGAACAAGCGAACAAGCGAACAAGCGAACAAGCGAGTCATGCCAACGAAGGAATTGATTGTGTCGATGCTTGCGCGATTGGCGCCGCCCGTCGTGGTCTTCTGCGCTGTCGTTGCGTCGAGTGCGAGCTTGCTGGGCTGTGAACGCGCCGGCGAATCGAAAGAGGTTGGCGACGCAGTTTCTGGTGCGCCCCAGCGCGAGGTCGTGGTCTATGTCAGTGCGGACGAGTCGATCGCGCGTCCCATTCTGGACGCATTCACCAAGGAAACTGGTATCGCAGTTCGCGCACGATTCGACGGCGAAAATGCCAAGACGACCGCTCTCGCCGCGATGATCACCACGGAACATGATGCTCCGCGAGCCGATGTCTTCTGGTCGAGCGAGTGCTTCGCAGCGGCGCAGTTGGGGCGCGCTGGCATGATCGCCCCGTGGAGGTCTTACCGCACGGATCACATTGCAGATTCCATGCGCGGTGAATCAGGTTGGTGGCATGGATTCGCACCGCGCATGCGCGTGTTGGTCTATGACCCTCGTCGCATTTCACAAGAGCAACTGCCCAAGTCGATGTTGGATTTGGCCACGCCAGCGCTCGGTCGACGGATTGCGATGGCGGATCCTCGCTTCGGCACGACGCGAGGGCATGTGGGAGCTTTCGCTTCAATGATGGAGTGGCGCGATCCTGGCTCGTTCAAGAAATGGGTTGATGGGTTTGTCGCCAACGCTCCGCGCATTCAAGTTGGAGGCAACGCTGCCGTCGTCGATGCGGTGCTGCGCAACGAGGCGGACTTTGGATTGACCGACTCGGATGATTTCTATGCGGCCATCGCCGATGGCGCCACGCTGGCGATGATTCCGCTGCGGCAATTTCCCCAGGGCGAAGTTGGTGGCGGCCCGGTGATGATTCCAAACAGTGTCGCGCAGATTGCCAACTGCCCTCATCCGGTGGAGGCGAATGAATTGATGTTGTTCTTGATGGAGCCAAAGGTGACCGAGTGGCTCGCGGCATCGAAATCTGGCAATTTCATCGTGGAAAGTGGCAAGGAATCGGCGACCGCGAAGGCCGACCATACGCACAGTCCGCCGCCAGATGGACTGCCTTTGATGCCCGCTGTGGTTCAAGGCGTGCGCATCGTGCAAGTCGATGATCCATTTCAATACGATGAGCCCACTGTTCTTGATTCGATCGATCAATCAGTTGCGCTGCTGCGCGAAGCGTGGATGAAACAGGGTTCGCCTTGAATCGAGCGATGCTTTCACGCTCGGCGTTCTTGGTTGCTGCGCCTGGCATCGCAGTATTTTTCATCGTCGCGATTGCACCGCTGGTTGTGTTGATGGCCCGCTGCGTCAATGAGTCAAGCGATGCAAGCAGTGATGTGATCGCACATCCAGCAACACTGCTGTGCAGATCGATTGCATGGGCTCTCATCATTGCGGTTCTCTCGACCGCGCTTGGTTGGATTCCAGGTCGCGCGCTGCGACGCTGTGGATGGTTGTTGCGGTGCATCACCTTTGCCGCTGCGCTGATTCCCGCGTATGCGCTCTTCTATTGTTGGTGGCGCGTGCTTCGCCCTGGCAATGCCATCGCCGATTATGCGATGACGCACGATCTGATCGAACCCTTGCGCGCCATGACATTGGCATTCGCGCTGATCGCATGGCACTGGCCAATCTGCGCTTGTTTTGTCGCACTGCGGGAATCATCGGCGGAACGCTTGACGCGCACCATGCTGCTGCTCGATGGTGGCTCTGCGCGCGATCGCTTCGCGGCGATGTGGCGCGCAGACCGAGTCGCACTTGCCTGCGCAGCCGTCGCCATCGCCCTGGTGCTCTTGGGTGAGACCACGGCATTCGATGCAGCGCAAATTGCCACTTTTGCCGCGGAACTGAGGGCATTGGATGCCGCGGGCGCAACGCCACGCGCGGTGTTCATCGCCGCGATACCGACGCTCGTTGTGACTGTGATCGCAAGTGCGGCGGCTGCGATCTTGCTCATCAAAGGTTTGGCGCAGGGGCGAGAGGTTGGCGAGGAGGATCTTGCCGAGCTGGCTTGTCATGGTGAGCATTCTGGTCATGCTGGTCAGTCCAAATTAACAGCGCAGAGATTGGGCGCGGCGTTGACAGTGCTGCTTGTGATGTGTGGCAGTGTCGTGCCCATCGCGATGCTTGCGAGTGAAGTGGGCACTTCTGGCGGCGTGGCATTCAACAAACTTCACGCTCGCGGAGCGTTCAACGCACTTGGCATGGCGGCGGTGAGCGGAGTGGCTGGTGGTTTGTTCGCCGTCGCTGCGGCAAGCATGATGATGAGTGATGCGCGTCGTGCGCTCGCCGGAATATTTTCGATCGCACTGCTGTGGATTGCACTGCCAGCGACACTCGTAGCACTTGCGACCGCTGAGCTGTGGCGATCGACTTCATTGACGCGCACGGTCTATGACTCGGCGATGGTGGTGTCGTGCGCCGAAGCCGCGCGATTCAGCGCCGTTGCGATGGCCATCGGCATTTGGTGCGGCGCAGGGCTTGCCCAATCGCAGAAGGAATCATGGATGGTGCATGGCCGAACTCTGGGCGATTTTCTGCGCATGGCGCGACCAATTCTCACCGCGGCGTTCGCTGGCGGATTCTTGGTCACGCTCGCTCTCGCCGCCACCGAAACGGCCGTCGCGGCCCGGCTCGCACCGCCGGGAATCGACTGGATCGCAGGCAGTCTCTTGAACGCCATTCACTATCAAGATCCAACTGCAGTCAGCGCAGTGCTTCCGTGGATGGCGCTGCTTGCGGTGGTGTGCGCATCCGTGGCGCTGGTGATGATGAGGGGAATTTCGCGCCGCACCATCGCCAAGGCGTTGATGATTGCACTGGTCGTCGTAGGTGGCACGGCGAATTTGGTCGCGTGCGGTGCGAGCACGGCGAGCGAGTCGGCCGAGTTGGATGACGGAGTCGATTCGTCCACGCCACGCTTGCCGACTGATGTGCTCATCGGTCGAAGCGGCCGAACTGATGGACGCTTCCAAACTCCTCGCGCGCTCGCAGTCGAAGCTGGAACTGGTTCGGTCTTTGTCGTCGATCGGAGTGGCCGCGTGCAGCGATTTTCCAAAGACGGAACTTTCGAGCTGTCATGGTCGATGCCAAAGTTCGACAAGGGCAAGCCCACTGGCATTTCAATCGGACTCGACGGATTGATCTATGTCGCCGACACGCACGAGCATCAAGTCTTGGTGTTCAATCGCGAAGGTCATGTCGTTGGTTCGTTCGGTTCGTATGGTCAAGGACCGGGTCAATTCGTCTATCCAACGGATGTTGCATTTGCACCCGACGGTCGCATCTTCGTGAGCGAGTTTGGCGGCAATGATCGCATTCAAGTCTTCGACACGCACTGGAAATTTCTCAAGGAATTCGGCGAGCCCGGGCAAGAGCCTGGCATGTTTGCGCGACCTCAATCCATTGCATTCTCGCGTGATGGATCGGAACTCTTTGTCGCCGATGCTTGCAACCATCGCATCCAAGTCTTCGGCGATTCTGGCGAGTTGAAGCGGGTGCTAGGCGATTGTGGACGCGAGCCCGGCAAGTTGGCATACCCCTATGGATTAGATGTACTCGATGATGGCACGCTGCTCGTGTGTGAATTCGGCAACTGCCGCATCCAACGGCTCAATCCACGCACGGGCGATTCGCTGGGAATATGGGGCGGCGGTGGTCATGCCACTGGTCGCTTTGATGCGCCGTGGTCGGTGCAGTGCGTCGATGGGCGTGTCTTCGTGATTGATTCGAGTAACGGTCGCGTGCAATCGTGTCCGATCGATTCACTCGGCGGTACGATCAAGGCAACACAATGATTCCCATCGGATTTGAAAGACCAGTTGCGTTGTTGATACTGCTTATTTTACCAGCGATCTGGTGGATGGGTTGGAAACGCAGACATGCCATTGGTTCGACTCGAATATGGTTGAGTATCGCAGCTCGCAGTCTGCTGCTCTTATTGTTGGCGCTCAGTCTTGCGCAACCATCCATTGTGCGCAAAGGTGAGGGCGTCACATTGGTCGTGGTCGCTGATGTGAGTCGATCGATACCAAATAATTTGCTGATGAGTGCCGAGGCGGCGTTGCAGAAGGCGACGAGCAAACCTGCGCGACGCGAGGATCGAGTTGGTGTGGTCACAGTTGGACGCGAGGCAATTGTTGCGCAGATTCCATCTGTTGGCGGCGAGATTTCATTCGGCGGTCACGGCGGCGACAAAGATAGTTCGAGTCTCGCACTTGGTGTACGGCGCGGACTTGCAATTCTTCCATCGGACACGATGAACCGGATGTTGTTAGTTTCGGATGGCAACGAAACGGTGGGCAGTTTGCGCGAGGCCGCGTTGCTGGCCAAGGCGAATCACATTCCAATTGATGTCTTTCCGCTCGAATACGCCACAACTGGGGTGACTATTTTCGAGGGAATTCGCTCGCCAACGCGCGCGCGGATCGGTCAGACAGCCGATCTCAAGATGTTCTTGCGAAGTCAAGGTGGTGCGACCGGCACGCTCTATCTCAAGGAGAACGGCAAGCCAGTTGATCTTGATTCCTCGATGCCAGGCGATGGGCTGGCAGTCGAGCTCAAAGCAGGTCCCAACACATTTGAAGTGCCGCTCAGTTTGGATTCCAGCGGCGTGCAGCAATATGAAGCCGTCTTCGAGCCCGATGCGGCGAGCGCTGACGGAGTTCCTGAAAACAAAAAGGCCGCGACGGCGACCTTCGTCTCGGGTGATGGTCGCGTGCTGGTCGTCGACAAAAACGGCAGCGAAGGCGCTGCGCTCGTGACGGCTCTTCGAGCTGGCGGATTGTCGGTTGATGTCGTGCAACCCGATCGATTGACCGAAGGCGCTTCCTTTCTCGCAGGGTATGACGGCATTGTGCTTGTGAATATGCCGCGCTCGGACATCGACAACGCGACTGATCGCATGTTGCATGCATATGTGCATGACCTGGGCGGCGGATTGCTGGTGATCGGAGGCGATAGTTCCTTCGGTGCCGGTGGATGGATCGGTAGCGAAACGGTCAAGGCTCTGCCCGTGAAGTTGGATCCGCCAGCCACGCGAGAACTGCCGCGTGGCGCGCTGGCGCTGATCATGCACTCATGTGAAATACCACAAGCGAATTATTGGAGCGAGCAAGTTGTCATCAGCTCGATCGAGGCTCTCTCTCGGCTGGATTATGTGGGAATTTGCGTCTTTGGATATGGCGCCATGGGTGGAGTGAATGGCGCCGGTTGGCATTTCCCGATGCAGTTGGCGGGCGACAAGACCGCGGCAATCGCCGCGGCACGCTCGATGCCGATTGGTGATATGCCAGACTTCAACGCATCCATGACGGTCGGACTTGCGGGACTTGTTGGAGTGAAAGCGGGACAACGGCATGCGATTGTGATTTCCGATGGCGATCCAAGTCCGCCAACCAAAAAACTTCTTGAGCAATACAAAGCAGCGAAGATCACGATCACCACCATCATGTTGGGTGGGCATGGAACGGCCGAGGATCTCAGCAACATGAAGGCGATCGCCGAGATCACCGGCGGAAATTTTTACAATGTGATGAATCCGAAGTTGCTGCCGCAGATATTCATCAAGGAAGCGTCGCTGGTTTCGAGAAATCTGATCATCGAGGGAGAATTTCAGCCAACTGTTTCACTCTCGCGCGGCGGTCCGCTTGAAGGCATTCCAGCCGTGCCGATGTTGAAGGGATATGTCTTGACCGTGCCACGAGAAGGCATGACGCAGATCCCGATTTTGAACAAGACAAGCGAAGGCAACGATCCGATTTACGCCTATTGGAATTATGGTCTTGGAAAGTCGGTCACATTCGCCAGCGATTTGAGCGGTCGTTGGGGAGGAGCGTGGCCATCATGGAGTGGTTTTCAATCGATGTGGGAGCGGACCGTCCGCTGGATGATGCGGGCCGCCACGCCGTCGAATGTGCTGTTGAAGACGACACTCGATGGCGAAGTAGCGACTGTGGAATTGGAAGCGATCGACGGTCAGTCGGGACTGGCGAATTTTCTGCGAACCGATGCGAAGGTTGTTCGGCCCGATGGAACGCTTGCGCCATTGTCCCTCGAGCAGGTTGGTCCCGGACGATACAGAGGAACTTTTCCGGTGAATGACACTGGGTCATACTTGGTCGATGTTGGATTGCTCGATGCCAACGGAAGTCGCTCGGGCGGTTCGATTCAAGGGGCCGTGTCGTTGGCCTATCCGCGGGAATTTCGCACCAGCCGCGACAACGCGGCGCTGCTGCGTGCGGTTGCGGAGGAAACGGGCGGTCGAATTCTTTCGCTTCGTGATCTGGCCGTCACGGATCTCTTCGACCGCACGGGATTGTCGCAACCACAGAGTGTGCGCAGAATCTGGGACATCTTGGCGATCATTGCCGCAGCGATTCTCGTGATCGATGTCGCGGTGCGACGATTGGTCTTTGATCGAGAGTCGGCGCGTGATATGGCGCAGCAGGCACTTGGAGGTGCGCGTGGAACGAGCGGTGAAATAGTCGCGGCTTGGAAAAAGGCGCGGCGCAAGTCGGACGAAGGCGCGGCGGCGGGGGATGCTGGATCGAATGATGCATCGACGACAACTTCGAGGTCAGAATCATTCGGTGCTCGCACATCGAGCACGACATCATCCGCGCTGCCGGCATCTAAACCAATAACTCCATCGAACGATGGTGCGGATCCGCTTGCCGATGAGCAACCTCTCTCTCCGCTTGAGCGATTGCGTCAGGCAAAGCAGCGCGCTCGCGAGCAGAATGAGGGCCGCAATGACGGTGAGAAAAAGCCGTGAAGACTGCGGTGCCCTCGTTAGATTCAGTCGAATCGGTGCGCGCAGCATGCGCAGATTTCAGAGTCAGCGCAGATCGACTTCGACGCGAGATCGGTCGCGTGCTCGTTGGACAACACGACATCGTCGAGCAGGTGCTCATCGCACTCTTTGCTGATGGTCATGTGTTACTCGAGGGCGTGCCTGGATTGGGAAAGACATTGCTCGTTCGCACGCTCGGCGAGGCGCTTGGTCTCAAGTTTTCGCGCATCCAGTTCACACCCGATCTGATGCCAGCGGACATTCTGGGCACGCAAATTGTTGTGGAAGATCAGGCCAGTCGACACCGTGACTTTCAATTTCGGCGCGGTCCGATTTTTGCGCAGATTCTGCTGGCGGACGAGATCAATCGCGCGTCGCCCAAGAGTCAGTCCGCGCTGCTGGAAGCGATGCAGGAGCGATCGGTGACCGTTGGTGGTCAGACGCACAAACTCGATCGACCGTTTCTGGTGCTTGCGACGCAGAATCCGATTGAGCAAGAGGGAACATATCCCTTACCCGAGGCGCAACTGGATCGATTCCTGTTGAAGGTCATTATCAATTACGCGCAGCGCGGGGACCTTGCGATGATCGTCGACCGTACAACGGGAGTTGTTTCGGCGGAAGCGAAGGTCAAGACAGTGTTGGGATTGGATCAGATTCTTCATGCGCAGCAACTCGTGCGGCGTGTGCTCGTCGCGCCGCATGTGCAGGATTATGCGGTGCGTTTGGTGCTGGCGACGCATCCTGGAAGTGTGTGGGGTTTCGAAGATCTTCAGCGCATGCTGGTGGTTGGATCGAGTCCACGCGGTGCGCAGTCGCTGGTCATGGCTGCCAAGGTGCGCGCGCTGCTGGCTGGTCGATGCGCGGTCAGTACCCAAGACATCGCTGCAATGGCGTGCGCTGCGCTGCGTCACCGCATCGTGCGCAGCTTCGAGGCGGAAGCGGCTGGAATGTCGTGCGATGCAATCATCCAAGAGATTCTTGGGCGAGTCCCATCGGAGTTCCAAGCGTGAGCGAGCCTCTGAAAATCGATGACTTGCTCGATTCTCGATTGATGGCTCGATTGGACCGTCTCGATGTCGTCAGCCGCAAGATATTCACTGGCAAGATTCACGGCGAGCGGCGCAGTCGCCGACGCGGTCAGTCGGTTGAATTCGCAGACTTTCGTAATTATTCGCACGGCGATGATTTGCGCTTTGTCGATTGGAATATCTACGCACGACTTGATCGCCTCTTCTTGAAGATGTTTCTCGAGGAGGAGGACTTATCGATGGTGATTGCGATCGATCTCAGTTTGTCGATGGGCCAAGGTGATCCAAACAAGTTTGACTATGCCCGGCGACTGGCGATGGCACTTGGATATATCGGTCTTGTCAATAACAATCGAGTGAGTCTCTTTGGTTTCGGTTCGGAGCGGGTTGAGAGAATGACTGGACTGCGCGGTCGCCGCCGCACGCGCGAATTGGGTCGATGGTTGCTCGACCGCACGGCAGATGGGGAAGCGGGATTCACCGAGGGAATGCGCGCGATCGCACTCGGCGGGCAAGGGCGTGGAGTTTTGCTTGTGATCAGCGACTTCCTCTTTCGAGATGGATATGAGAAGGGGCTGAACTATGTGGCGGGCCGTGGCTTCGATGTCTTTGCGTTGCAAATTCTGTCGCCGCAAGAAATGGATCCCGCTCGTCACGGTCTGTCGGGCGATTTGCGATTGATCGATAGTGAGACTGCAGCGGAAACAGAAATCACCGCCTCGACCGCGGTGCTTGATCAGTACCGTCAGTCACTGGAGAAGTATGTCGCCGAGCTTCGAGATTTTTCGGTGCGGCGCAGCATCACCCATCAAGTTGTTGAAACTTCCCTCGACCTCGACACACTTCTCTTGGAATATCTGCGGCGTCGAGGGCTCTTGGCGTGATGCTTTTTGGCGTGATGCTTTTTGGCGTGATGTCGTTTAGCGTGATGCCGTCGACGCTCTTGGCGGTGGGATGGCTTGCGCCTCTGGCGGGCACCATTGTTGCGCTTGCGACCATACCGCCGCTGATTGCGCTCTATTTCCTGCGGTTGCGCCGAACGCGACGAGTCATTTCAAGCACCATGCTTTGGACACGGGCGACGCAAGATTTGCGCGCGAATGTTCCATTTCAGCGATTGCGCTTTTCGCTTCTGCTGCTCTTGCAATTACTCGCACTGGCGCTAGTGATTCTGGCGATTGCACAGCCGCAAGTCGACCTCGGCGAAAGCGGCGCGAGCCGGGTGATTCTGTTGATCGATCATTCCGGCTCGATGGCAGCGACGGATGCGCGCGATGGCAAGAGCCGACTCGATGAGGCCAAGCGTCTCGCAAAAGAGCGTGTCGCAGCATTGAACGCTGGCGGTCTCTTTTCCGGTCCGTCTCCGTCCATCATGGTGATCGCGTTCGCCAAGGATGCGCAGGTGGTTTGCCCGTTTACAGATAGCGCCAAACAAGCCATCGACGCCATTGGTGCGATTCAACCGACGGATGAGATCACCGTGCTCGGTGATGCCTTCGAACTTGCGCGAGCCTTCTCCACCGTCACCAATCCTGACCAACCATCAACGGCACCACAGCAATCTTTAGCGTATGAACTTTTTTCTGATGGCCGCATTGGGGATCTTGCTCGCTCGGTCTTGCGAGGAGGCGAGACCATTCTCTATCACAGCATCGGTCAGACGACGACTCTCAACGCGGGCCTTGGCACCATTGGCGTGGCGCGCAATCCAGAGAGACCAGAGGAAGTGCAGATCTATGCGCAACTCTTGAATTGGTCGAGCGAGCCATTTGCCAGCGATATCGAAGTGCTCGTTGATAACCGCTTGCGCGCCGTGACACCTCAACCCATTGATGTACCCGGTGCGCGAGACGATGCGGCGCTTGGCGTGCGCATTCCAGGGGAAACTCAATTCGCATTCCCATCGATGCCGTTGCCAACGGGCGGTGTCGTCGAGGTTCGGCTCGCCAAACACGATGCAATCATCGCCGATGATCACGCACTGATCGTCGCTGCGCCGCCACAGGCACTGCGCGTGGCACTTGTGGGTCGCGGTGCGTTTGTGTTGCGATCGATACTTGAAGGCATGTCATTGCAATCGCTCACGACCTATTCGCTGAGCGATTGGAATGAGAGTCTCTTGCAATTGCCAGAGACTCCAGATGAGTTCGATGTCGTCGTGCTCGACGATGCGATGCCCACGACATTGACCCGGGGGCGATATCTCATCTTTCATGCACCGCCAGTTGGCAGCGGAATCTCACCCTTCGGTGTCAAGGAGAATGTCGTCGCGCAGAGCATTCGTCAAGAGCATCCGCTCTTGCAATATGTGAAGTTGGATGATGTGTTCGTGGCGTCGATGGTGGCCGTTGCGGCGGGTGGCGATGCCGATGTCATCGTCGAAGCCAGCGAAGGTCCGATGATCATGACGATGAATCGAGGGTTGCTGACATTCGTCTATGTCACCTTTGACCCGATGGAAAGCGGTTGGCCGTTTCAGCGTGGATTCGTCAATTTTTTCGCCAACTCAATCGCGTGGCTTGCGGCGGGTGGAAGGTCTGCTGTCGACGAGCCACTGACACCAGGCGATGTTGCGACAGCGCGCTTGCCAGCTGGCGCCATGAATGTGAAGATCGTCTTGCCAGATGGAACGGCGTTGCCGTTGCCTTCGCAGGATGTGCAGAAAGTTTCATATGGTCCGCTGCGTGTGAGCGGGGTTTACAAGATCGTATGGACAGGCGCCACGGGAGCGGGCAATGCGACATCGATGGCGTATGCCGTCAACATGAATTCGCGTGCCGAGGGTCGGGCAGACGCGGCGCCGGAAATTCAATTGGCAACCGAGCGAGTCGCGGGAGTTCAATCAGCAGGTGCGGCAGACCGTGCCGTATGGCCGTGGCTGCTCATCGGCGCGATCGCAGTGATCGCGCTGGAGTGGTGGTTCTGGCTGCGGCGCGTGTGACTTCGCACCGTCAAGCCAGTCCTTGCGCCTATTCAATTCACTTTGGCGGGCAGTGATGCGATGACTTCATCGTCGATCCCGAGATACTCCCGCATTTCCTTATCGTAAATTTCCTGATCGCGGTCTTTGGAAAAATCGAGGCGCATTTCGTTGATGACCTTGGTGCCCTGACCGATCCACTCTTTCCAAGTCTCGGCGGAGATGCTCTGGAAGATCCATTCGCCGATGCGGCCGCGCATTGGCGGCTCTGTCATCTTGGTTCCTGGTCGTCCGGTGCGACGGCAGACGAATGCGCCAGTGGCACGAATCGCTTCGGCAGCTCCATCGACCTTGCGTTCAATCTTCGGCGGCGTTCGACCGATTGAAATCATTAATTGTTCAATCGCTTTCTCGACCATGCGGTCGCCGCGTTCGGCGGCGAGGGTGAAACCCCGCGTGAGAATGTCGTCGGCCTTGTCGGTCCATCCAGCGCCGATCATCGCTTGCCCGCAGAGTTGGTATGCCTTACTCATGCCGGGGCTGAGTTGGATGACTTGCTCGAGGCTTTGAGCCGCTTCAGCGTATCGCTCAGCTTGCAGATAAGCATTCCCAAGGCTGAAATGCGCCATCTCATTGGTCGGGTCGGAGGCGGTCATCTTCTCAAATTGTGCGATTCGTTCTGGAGTGCTCATGTTGAGAGATCATAGATGTGTTACAAGTATGGCGTGCGATTTCCCGATAAACTTCAGACATCGCTCGCTGGAATTCCTCTGCGCAATCCCATTGTCGCCGCGGCTGGAACGGGCGGCTATGTCGATGAGTTGGCGGACATCTTTGATCTCTCGCAGATCGGCGCCGTGACCACCAAGAGCATCACGCGCGACGCGCGCGAGGGCAATGCGCCGTGGCGAATCATTCCAACTCGAGCTGGCATGCTCAATGCGATCGGCTTGGCCAACAAGGGACTCGATCGCTTCCTGGCCGAAGAATTGCCGCGAGTTCGCGCGGCGCGAACCGTGGTGATCGCCTCGGTCGCTGGACACACCATCGAAGAGTATGTCGCCGTGGCGGGGGCGCTGGACGCATCTGGCGAATTTCGCGCGATTGAGTTGAATGTTTCATGCCCCAACACCAGCACGGGCCGTCACTTCGGCGCCGACGCACAGACATTGCGTGAAGTGATCATTGCGGTTCGGGCAGCAGTGCGCGAGGCAAAGCTCTTCGTCAAGCTTGCGCCCGACATGGTCGATCCGATCAAGATGTGCGCAGCGGCCATCGACTCTGGCGCCAATGGACTGGTGCTCTGCAACACCATGCCTGCGATGGCGATCGATGTGCACACGCGTCGACCGCGACTCTCACGAGGGCAGGGTGGTCTCTCTGGTCCGGCGATTCATCCGATCGTCGTGCGCATCGTGCATGATGTCTTCAAGAATGTCACGCGTTCTGCGGGTGTTCCAATCATCGGTCTTGGTGGTGTCATGAACTGGGAAGATGCGGCGGAACTCATCTTGGCCGGTGCGACGGCGGTTGGAATGGGCACAGCACTCTTCGTCGATCCCAAGTCGCCATGCAAAGTTGTGCGTGGCCTTGATCGTTGGGCGACTCAACAGGGTGTCACAGAAATCTCGCAGCTCATCGGACAAGTCGCGTCGTGAGCGAGGCTCGGTCATCACGGACTCAGCGCGCACGCGCGCGATTCGATGCGATCGTCGAGCGGGTGTTGGCGCAATTTCCAGATGCGGTGCGGGATGTGCTGGCGGAGTCACCGCTGATTGTCGAAGATGCGCCGTCAGTTGAATTGATGCGCACCCTCGGTATGGACCCACGCAGTGAAGATCTCTGCGGTCTCCACAGCGGAAACGCCATCACCGAGCGCAGCGTGAGCGGGTCTGGGGAATTGCCCGACACGATCCATATATTTCGAAGGGGCATCGTGGATGAAGCAGGTGGATGGGATGTTGGCCTTGATGAGGATGGTCACGCTTGCGGAGGCGAAGCGGCGGTTGAGCGGGAGATTCGCATCACACTCTTGCACGAGATAGGCCATCACATGGGGCTATCCGAAGAGGATCTCGAGCGACTCGGTTACGGGTGAGCACCGCGATCGCTACGAACCGTGCGAGCGCCAGGCACGATGAACAACATGAACAAGAAGAACATGAAGAACGAGAAGAACAAGATGAACAAGAAGATCACGCCGCCGAACTGCTGACGACCACGAGAAAAAGGATGCGGTGGCAACTCGTGCAAGTCACTGCGACATTGGGATTGGACACCAGCGTTGCATACTTTTCAGGCGGCAGTTCAATGTTGCACGCGCCGCAGACATATTCGCGGCGCCGAACATCGACCGCAACCAACTCGGCCATCGCTTCACCTTCGTACAGATCCGCGGCTCGATTGAAGGTGTCCAGATCACGCTGGGGGATGTGCGCTGCAGCGGCAGTTCGTTCACGGTCGAGTTGTGCGAGGCGGTCGCCCACCTCGGTGCGACAGGTGTTCAGTTCAGCTCTGCCAGCGTCGAGAACTTTCGTTCGTTCGCCGAGCAACTTCTCGACTTCAACAATCTTGGCCTGAAGATCCTCAACCTGCTGCATCTGGCTGAGGGTCAGCTCGTCGACATCGTCGCGCTGCGTTTGGAGCAATTTGAGTTCGTTCAAGATGGCGGCATATTGCTTTGGATTGGTGCTGGTGTTCAGCTGAACCCGCAGAGATTCAATGCGTGACTTGATCGAGCCGCTTTCCGCTTCCTGATTCGCTCCAGTCGCTTGATGCTGGCGAATCTGACTGCGAATCTCATCGATGCGGGCTTTCAGTTGCGCTTGTTGACGCTCTTGCAGTCCAACATAGTGCTCGGCAGAATCAAGGCGACTTTTCAGACCGCGAACTTGGCTGTCGACTTGGTGAAGGCTGACGAGATCTGCGCTGAGCGTCATGTTGATTGGTCAGCGTATCACAGACCGTTCGCCTTCCGAAGGTCATTCTTGTCCAAATGGGAAAATTAGTTGGCGAGCAACCACCACGCGGCGGGTCCTGCGAGCAATAGCGAGTCAAAAACATCATATAAACCGCCCATTCCAGGCAATATTCTGCCAGAGTCCTTCACCCCAGCCCCGCGCTTGAGCAGACTTTCAAAGAGATCGCCCGCCGTGCCGATGATTCCCAGCACGACCGCAACGAAGGCTCCATATCCAATCGACACCGCATCGACGAGCTGATTTGCAGCAGCGTCACTTGAAGAGAGCGCACCCAGTGCGGCACCAACGATGGCGCTCATGATCACACCTCCGACAAATCCTTCCCAAGATTTTCCAGGACTCAACCACGGGATCATGCGGTGGCGGCCAATCAATGTGCCGGTGAAATATGCGCCAATATCCGCGCTCTTCACGCAGAGTATTGCGCCGGCCAATGTCCACGCATCGCGGTCGTGGCGCAACAGAATCCAGAATCCAAGCGGCACACCGATGGCCGCATATCCCAGCAGAACGCCGCCGACACGCGCGGTGAAACCCGCAGGCTGACGGGTTCGCAGATGACAGAGTGCGCAGAGCAGCACGATGAGAAAGACTCCGCTCATCGCAATTTGCAGATCAAGGTGAGGTTTGATCGCGCTGGGTGCGACTGCAACGCTGATGATTCCAATTGAAATGGCAATCCAGTGCAGCCAGGCGTGCTTGCCAGTCGTGGCGGGGGTGACCAGTGCCGCGAATTCACTAGCTAGCACGGGTGCAAATGCAAAGACACACAACAAGACGAGGATGGCGCCAGGTCCAAGGCGCATGAAGCCAAGCCATATTGTCGGCACAGCCGAATCGGCGCTGGCCAATGCGACCAATCCAGCAATCAAGAGAGCGCCAACGATCACGCGCGTTCGCAGCATAGGCGGAGAGTTTAGAAAGAATGTCGATTGGCGCACGGAGCGTCGGCGCTGCCGGCCGAGGCGTTGCCGCATGCACATCGAAATCGAGGACATGCTTATTATCAAAGAATGTCCTCAGTTGTTCACGCCGTTCGTCGCGATTCAAAGAAACGCGCATCACCCTCTCGCATTTCAGCCGCGTCGATCGCCGACCGTGCGATGTGGAACTGCATCCGCTGCGTCGCTCGCATGCAGATTCTTGAAGCGATACGCACATCTGGTCCCGTTTCTGCAAACGAAGTGGGCGAGCTCTTGGGCAATCAATCGACTGGTGCCTATTACCACATCAGACTCTTGCAGAAGGCCGGATTGATTGCATCGACCCGCAACGGTGTCAACGAACTTTTCACGGCAACTCAAGAAGTGGTGCGATTGAAGTGCAATTTCAAGAACGCTAAAGAAGCGCAGCGCATGGGCAAGCTCGTTGATGGACTTGTGACGGAGAGCCGATCGTCTCTCGCGTCGAATGTCACCGCCACCGGGACGAACGGACTGTTAGCAGGTTGGCGGTGGGAGCATCTTGAAGCTGGGGAAGTTGCGCAGATTCGCAATCATCAACATCAGATCGCGGCGATTCTCAATCGGGCGCGAGCACGGCGCAATCGAGCGAAAAAGCCCGCGCAAATGCGTGCGAATTGGCATGTCGGGTCGTTTCTTGCGCCAGTCGGCGATTATCGATTTCCAGTGAGCGAAATCGTTTGCGGGGATTCCGCTTTGTGATGACGCTGCGCCCAAGGCGATCGCTCGCGTGATGCGGATGCGCCGCGCATTACGATTGAGTACAGACTCTTTGATGAACATCACCTCATATCACGCCAAATACTTTGCCCATGACCTCACCCGCAAGTCCATCAACGGCATGGACCGTCTTTCCATGTCTCTTTTCGACGCTGCCGTCGACCTGAACCCGCATCAGATTGAGGCCGCGTTGTTCGCACTTCAATCTCCGCTTTCCAAGGGGGTCATTCTCGCTGATGAAGTCGGTCTGGGAAAAACAATCGAAGCCGGAATTGTTCTCTGCCAATACTGGGCCGAACGCAGACGCCGTCTCATCGTGATTTGCCCAGCGTCCATCCGCAAACAATGGATGCTCGAACTGTCGGAAAAATTCAACCTCCCAGGAGTTGTGCTCGATACTCGTGCTTATCGGGAAGCAAAACGCCGCAGCACAGATCCACTCGCGCCTGCAGCGGTACTCATCATGTCTTACCACTTCGCCAACAGCTTGCGCGATGAAATCAAGTCGCGTGCCTGGGATCTTGTGGTCATTGATGAAGCGCACAAACTTCGCAATGCGTACCGGCCGAGTAATAAGGTCGGGCAAGGAATTCGCTGGGCCACCGAGGACTGCCGCAAACTTCTGTTGACCGCGACACCACTCCAAAATTCGCTCCTCGAACTTTACGGACTCTCGACGCTCATCGATGAGCAATTGTTTGGAGATGTCAACTCATTCCGCTCTCAGTACGCCAGTTCAGGAAGCAATCTCGATTCCCTCCGGCAACGCCTTTCCACTTTCTGCAAGCGAACCCTGCGAAACCAAGTCACGGAGTACATCCGCTACACCGAGCGTTTGCCCATCACGCGGCCATTCAATCCGACCGATGATGAACACGCACTCTATGAGGCCGTGTCTGGATTTCTTCAGCGCGAGAACAGTTATGCGCTCCCGCAACGGCAGCGGCACCTCATGGCGTTGATCCTTCGCAAGTTGCTCGCTTCGTCCTCGCAGGCAATCGCCGCCACGCTCGACAAGCTGCGTGTTCGGCTAGAGACGCTGCGAGATGATCGTGCCCTGAATGACCCCGAGTTCACCGAACTGCTCATCGAGCAGGAGGAGATCGAGGATGACCTGCTCGATGAGATTCTCTCCGACGAGGAGCCCGACACAGAGGCGACCACCATCGATCGGCACAAACTCAAAGAAGAGATCGAGGTTCTCCAGCATCTGGCCTCTTGGGCGCGCGGCATTGGTACTGACACGAAATCGCAGACCTTGCTGAGTGCGTTAGAAATCGGCTTCCAGGAGATGGTGAAAACCGGCGCTGCGCGCAAGGCACTGATTTTCACCGAATCCCGTCGCACGCAGGAGTATCTGAAAGAGTTCTTGGAGTCGAACGGTTATAAGGGAAATGTGGTGGTGTTCAACGGTTCAAATAGCGGACCGGAGTCGACAGCCATCTACGAACACTGGTTGCAGAAGAATCGCGAAACTGGCCGCGCTTCAGGCTCACGCGCCATTGATGTACGCACGGCCCTCATTGAACACTTCAGGGACGAAGCAACAATCTTGCTCGCAACCGAGGCGGCTGCCGAAGGGATCAACCTGCAGTTCTGTTCGCTGGTCGTGAACTACGACCTGCCATGGAATCCCCAGCGCATCGAACAACGCATCGGCCGTTGCCACCGCTACGGACAAAAACACGATGTGGTGGTGATCAACTTCCTAAACGAGCGCAACGAGGCCGACCGCCGCGTGCTCGAACTCCTGACGGAGAAGTTCACTCTCTTCAACGGCGTCTTTGGCGCTTCGGACGAAGTGCTCGGCAGCATCGAGTCAGGCGTGGACTTTGAAAAACGCATCCTCGCCATTTATCAGGAGTGCCGCACCACCGAGCAGATCGACGCAGCCTTCCACGCGCTCCAGTCCGAGATGGACGAACAGATTCAGACACGGTTGAACGACACACGCCGGAAACTCTTCGAGCACTTCGATGAAGATGTCCATCAACGACTGCGTCTGCAGCTGGCCGATGCGCAGGCGCATCTCGACCGCGTCGGGCGGCGATTCTGGTCGCTCACGCACTTCATGCTCGCCGAGCGCGCGCGTTTCGACGAAAAAGCTCTCGCCTTCGACCTCGAGCAACCCCCGCGAGAGGACATCCCAAAGGGGCGCTACCACTTAATCTCAAAATCGGGTCATCGCACCGACGCCTCCTCCTCGAATGAGCCAGGTCTTTTTCTCTACCGCCTTTCGCACCCGCTGGGCGAGCATGTGGTGGATGGCGCAAAGGCTCTTGCGACACCGCCTGCGCGAATCGTCTTCGACATCACGAACCACCCAATGCGCCTTTCGGTGATCGAAGCGCTGCGCGGCAAGAGCGGACATCTGACTCTTTCCCGTCTCACGATTGACTCCTACGAGCGGGAGGAACATCTTCTGTTTTCCGGTTTCGACGAGGCTGGAGCATCGCTCGACCAGGAAACAATGGAGAAGCTCTTTGCATGCGCGGGGCGCATTGACGAAGCCAGCGCAATATCAGCTACTGTCACCGATCGGCTCAACGCCGAGGCCGATCGCCACGCCAAAGCAACGGTCAGTCGCTCACTGGAGCAGAACAGCGCGCATTTCAACGAGGCGCGGGAGAAACTTGATAGGTGGGCGGAAGACATGGTGTTTGCAGCCGAGAAGCAGCTCATGGACACCAAGGAACAGATCAAGGCGCTGCGTCGTCAGTCACGACAAGCGGTTACGCTTGCCGAGCAGCACGAGACTCAGGAGAAAATCCAGAAGCTCGAGCGCCAGCAGCGCCGTCAGCGGCAGGATATTTTCACGGCCGAAGATGAGATCATGGAAAAGCGCGACAAGCTCATCGATTCGCTGGAGCGGCGCCTGACGCAGCGAACTAAAACTGAAACATTGTTTACCATTCGTTGGGCAGTCGAGTAAACCGGCGGTGGCACCTAACAAGAACCAAGGAACTGAAACCGAATGAGCCAGAAGTATGAGAAACTGAAGATTCTTTTGAAAGAACTGTTTCAGCTTGATCAGCCCGATCTGGACTTTGGCCTCTATCGCATCATGCACGCCAAGAGCGCAGAGGTGAGCCAGTTTCTCGACCGTGACCTGCTGCCGCAGGTGCAGACGGCGCTTGGGTCTTACAAGACCGCCGACAAGGTTGAGCTAGAGAAGGAGCTAGCAAAGATCGTCGCGAGCATCGAGGCGGCGGGCATGGACCCGGCGCAGTCGCCCAAGGTTGCTGATCTGCGCGCCAGGCTCAAGACCGACGCCGTAGATGTGAGCGCGCTCGAGAGCGAGGTCTACGACCACCTGTTTAGCTTCTTTCGCCGCTACTACTCTGAGGGTGATTTCCTCGCCAAGCGCGTCTACAAGCCGGGTGTCTACGCCATCCCCTACGAGGGCGAAGAGGTTACGCTGCACTGGGTCAACAAGGACCAGTACTACATCAAAACATCCGAGTACCTGCGCGACTACGCCTACCGCCTGCGACCGGACGACGACACGAAGCCGATGCGCGTGCACTTCCGACTGGTCGACGCCGCCGAAGGCGAGCACGGCAATGTGAAGGCCGCCGAGGGCAAGGAGCGGCGTTTCAAGCTGGCGGAGTCCGGCGCGTTGGCCGTGGACAATGGTGAACTGGTGGTGCGCTTCACCTACCTGCCCGATCCGGCCAAGCAGAAAGAGCTCAACGCCGCTGCCGAAACCGCCGTCCTCGCGGCCTCGGACCCGGCTCTGGCGGAATGGATTCGTGAGTTGGGCAAGCCGCACCTTCGCGCCGACGGCACGCCGGGGAGCACCCGCTTGCGCACCCACATCGACCGCTACACCGCACGCAACACCTTCGACTATTTCATCCACAAGGATCTCGGCGGCTTCCTGCGGCGCGAGCTGGACTTCTACATCAAGAACGAAGTCATGCACCTCGACGACGTGGAGAACGAGACCGCGCCGCGCGTGGAGCAGTACCTCTCGAAGATCAAGATCATCCGCAGGATCGCCGGCAAGATCATCGCCTTCCTTGCCCAGCTCGAGGATTTCCAGAAGAAGCTGTGGCTCAAGAAGAAGTTCGTTGTGGAGACGCAGTGGTGCATCCGGGTCGGGTGCATTCCGGAGGCGTTTCATGCCGAGATCGCCGCCAACGACGCGCAGCGCGACGAGTGGGTGAAGCTCTTCGCCATCGACGAGATCGAGGGCGACCTGATGAAGCCCAGCTACAGGAATCCGCTCACAGCGGCGTTCGTGAAGGGGCATCCGACGCTGGTGGTGGACACGCGGCACTTCGACGCGGGCTTCACCGCGCGCCTGCTCGAGGCAATCGGCGACGTGGGCGCGCAGACGGACGGCTTGGTATTGCACAGCGAGAACTTTCAGGCGCTTCGGCTGCTAGCCGCCGGATGTGCCGGAAGGGTGGACATGCTCTATGCTGACCCGCCGTACAACACCTCTGAGCAGACATTCGTTTACAAGAACCTCTACAAGCACTCGAGCTGGCTCGCGATGATCTCGGATAGAGCTGCCGCCGCCCGGTCGTTGCTTGTTGAGACGGGAACGTCGTTCGTTGCGATCGACGACGAGGAGGTCGCTAAGCTGCAATTGGCCTTGGCGGATGTGTTCGGGGCTGAGAACTGCCTTGGCACGGTCGTAGTGCAGTCGAATCCGCGCGGTCGTGGGATCAACTCCTTCTTCGCAACGTCGCACGACTACTACCTTGTCCATGCCCGTGACTCGAACGAGGCCACGATCTTCGACTTGCCACTGACGGAAGACCAGGCGGCCGCGTACAAGCACGGTGAAGGTACGGACAGCTTCCGGCTGTTGCCCTTCCGTCGCAGCGGGGGCTTGTCGACCCCAGAGGAGCGGCCAAACTCCGAGTTTCCCCTGTACTACTCGCCGGAGACGGGGATCGTCAGCACCGAATCGTCAGCGGGGGCGACTGCGATAATGCCGGTGGACTCCAATGGAAGACGAAGGGTCTGGCGCTGGTCTGACCGGCAGAAGATCAATGAAGCCGGCGCCCGAGGGGACTTCGTTGTTCGTCGGCACGAGGACCGGTATACGGTCTTGCTGAAGGATCGGTTCAAGCCTGGCAGGAAGCCAAAGACGATCTGGGCTGACTCGAAGTACGACGCCTCATCGCATGGAACTAACCTGGTCCAGCAGATGCTTGGTGACCGCAGTCTCTTCTCGTACCCGAAGTCAATCTACTCCGTCGAGGATGCGCTCCGCAGTGCGTTGACGGAGGAAGGCCTCGTCCTCGACTACTTCGCAGGCTCAGGCACGACCGGCCACGCCGTTATTAACCTGAACCGCGAGGACGGCGGACAGCGCAGGTTCATCCTCGTCGAGATGGGCGACTACTTCGACACGGTGCTGCTTCCACGCATAAAGAAGGTGACCTTCAGCCCGGAGTGGAAGAACGGCAAGCCCAACC
>Ga0209702_10003817_pt1 | contig 23113 bp, 38 predicted proteins | sample FRY01_FD_187210 | JGI IMG/M metagenome (GOLD analysis project Ga0209702, IMG submission 187210) | Freshwater microbial communities from Lake Fryxell liftoff mats and glacier meltwater in Antarctica - FRY-01 (SPAdes) (version 2) | ecosystem: Environmental > Aquatic > Freshwater > Ice > Glacier... | reverse complement strand
CTCGTTCGTCCACAAATTCGTAGCCGCCCGAGGTAGCACGTTCCAGCCGCGCTGGGTCACTTGTAAACCAATGCAGATGATAGCCCGAAATAGCCGGAGCTTCTAGCTTCTGTACAGGCACACTCATCGGTATGCGTCTGCGCTCTCCACTAGTCTTGGCTTCGCGGTTTGCGGGGTTAGCTTGTACTTCCATCATCATGCTCCTTCAAAATATATCTCAGCGTAACGACTACGCCAGTCAGCTGCGGTTTTGTACTTCTTCGTAGCACCTACGAACTGACGCGCATCAGCATCACAAGCGGCTTTGGCATCGGCGGGCAAGGCACTATAGCCGCGACCGCCCGTCTGCCGTGAGTCACCCGCACTACCGTTACGCCCGCCCTCGACCTTGCTGGTCGGCGGCGAAGCATCAACTTTCGTCCCCAGTGTCACTTCTAACTCGTCCTTAACTTTGTCAAAGAACAACTTACCCGTCGCAGTTTCACCCCCTTCGCGAAGTTCCTGCGCAATCGTCAAGGCAAGATTCGTCTTGCGCTTGTCTTTCCCGAACCAAGGATTCTCGTCATTCCACTCTTGCAGGTCCGGCGTAGCCACGAATGGGCGTGGAGGCGCGGGAGTCTTAGGCACCGGGGGCGCCGCAGCTTCCGCAGCCTTCAACTGCACCATACGATCCGTCAGTTCCGCAATCGCCTCATGATCGCCTGCCTCGCTAGCGGCGACAAGTTGCGCCTTAAGCTGTGTTCGAGCACCCTCAACCGCCTTCTGCGTAGCCACCGTGTGGCGTTCTTCAATCTCATCAATCGCCTTCGTCGCGGCAGCAAGCGCTGCCTCAGTCCGCGATTGGTTAGTCCTCAACGCTTCAATCTCAGCGTGAAGACGCTTGTTCTGTTCCTTGACAATAGGCAGCACAGTCTCGCCACGTTCCAGGTACATATCCGCATCAACAAACCTGGCGGGGTCTCCCTTAAAACGTGTAGCTGGAATCCACCCCATGCGCTCAGCCTTTTGCTGAACTTCCGGTGTAGCCGAGGACTCAACCGTAGGTGTGTCTAAATCAGCCATAAGCGACCTCCTCAGCGTCAGTAATGACGCAGAACAAATCTCGGTCATTTACCAGTCTATACTGCTTACCATCCAGCGGCCCTTTGGCCATAAAACCCGCGTGTTTCGTGACTAAAACCTTATCACCTACAGCCGCCCGAGGACCTGGTTCGTCGTGCCAAGCACTAGGCCCGATCGCTATAACAACAGCTCGATGCTCTAGCATCGCCATACGCCCAGCGACCTCAGCAGGGAGCTCAATCAGCCCCCCTTTGCGCTCTGGTTCGTAAGCTCTAATCAACACCGCTACGCCTCGTGGGTCCAACCCCGATAGATTCTTCATCATTTATCTCCGCTACATAAGTCTCGTAGGAAAAGTCACAAACAAAGGCGTAGCCCTTGCAAGTACCCAGGTTACCCACATTTACCAAGGCCGTTGTTCCTCTGTCGTAGTCGGTGAATGAACCACCTTCCCACTGCTGCCGCAATTCTTCCCGCTTTGCCTCAAGAATCTTTATCAGAGCCTTCGTCATGGGATGTAAAGCCCACGCGTTGTACTCTTCTTCAGTCAAGGCGCGATCGCTCATGCCTTAGCCTCCTTTGCCAAGGCCTTTATTGCAATTTCTCGCTTGCTTTGCATCTCAGTCATACGCAGAATCGTGTCAATCCGCATAGTCAGCTTGTCATCATCACGCCTAGCCTCTGCCAACTGCGCGTTAATCATCGCGACCTGGGCATAAGCCGTCTCAGACTGGGCATTAGCACCGGATTCCGCGGCCTTGGCGCTAAGTTCCGCAATCTTCGCGTTGTTAAGGCGCTGATCTTCCAGCAACTCCGCAACAAACATCTCGCCTTTTTGCTGTAGCTCCATCTGCAGCCGCTGCCCAAGCCCCTGCTCCTTGATCTCTTGCAGCTGAACCTTCGGATCCTTCGGCGGCTCTTGCCCCTCAGTACCCGGAAACACTTCGCCAAGACCCTCGACCCGCAAGGACTTAAGAAACCGGCGCTCAACTGCGTCCTTATTGTAGCCGGGCGTAGAGGCGGCTGCCTGCTTGAGCGTCACAGCGAGTTGAATCCGCTGCGCGTCGCTAGTGATGTGGGGATCCGCCACAGGCGCGATAGCGTCAGCACCACCTAGATAGTCCTCGCGCGTAGCGCCGCCCACGCTTGGCACGTCAAGGGACATATAAATCCCATTAAGCAGATACAGCTTGCGAAACTCCTCCTTGGACGAACGCCAGATGCGCTTGAAAATCGCGGTGTAAATTTTCTGGCCCATCTCTACCATAGTCTGCGTAGTCTGAGCCGGGGTGTTTTGGCCCGGATTCTCACCCACGGTAATATCCGTGGTTCCACTTACCCGCGATGTGTAACTGATGAGGAGACTAAGCAGTTGAAAAAGCACGTCAGATGGCGCATTGACAGGAAGGGGAAAGATCGACTTCCGCAAATCATCACCAGTCGAATCAACCCGCTTCCACTCAAAGGGAGCAACAGTTTGAGTCCCACCGCGAATCTTAGCCCCGCGAGCGAGGAAACCTCCCGCAGTTGTTTGCATTGTGCCGGCGTCAAGAAGCATATTAACGAGGGAATTAACGGCCTCGTTAAGCGGTCCGAGGAATACACCAAAACCAATATCATAGATGCCGCCGTCTGGCGATGGTATAAAAGTTTTCTTGGTGAAATATTCGGCAGTTTCAATGCGGATAATCTTGCCTTTGTGCTTACCGGAGACAATGCGCTCAATTGCAGCCTCATTATCAAAGCGCGTGACGATACGAACCACGCACTTAGACTGCTCTTCAAGGGTGATAATATAAGGTTCAGCGTAGCCATCATCATCCAGATCCAGATTAACGTGCTGCTCAAGAAAGATGAAACTGGTCGAGTCATCTGGTTGCGGAGGCGTAACACCTTGGCGCTGATCCTGCCGCTGCTGCACCGTAGTGGTTCGGGGCGCCGGGCTGCCAGTGTACCAACCATCCTCAAGCACGTCTTTCCAGATCCCGCGCATCACATTCTCGTAGACCTCGTTGCGGAACTTAGGAATTTTATGGGTCTTACGCACAGCATTCTCAACCGACTTAGACCAGTAGTTAAGCACCAGGTCCTTGGCCAAGACAAGCTCGCTGACGTTATGCTTCAGCCCGGCGTGGTAGTAAGTTTTCTTAAAGTTCGTGCCAACAATCGACACGTTAAGAATAGCTTTATCTTCCTGCTCTTCCCAGTCCCTGTCTTCGTACAGAAGCTGCCAGCTCATATGCGTAGAGACGCGATCAGCATGGGCAGTATGCTCGCCTGTCGGATCGTCGCCGAAGACCTTGCACTTAACAAGAGTGTCCCCGTTAACAATAGCGGGGTAGGCCCTGGCGTGAAACTGCATCGCGGCTATAGTTACGAGGGGAAACGCTACATTAGCGCAGCCAGGCCAAGGGAAAGTCTTTTCTTTCTGAATCTGCAACGCAAGATCCATCCCGGCCTCATTACGCTTCATCCAGACAGCCCGCGATTGCTGGTCGTAGTCGTAACCTGTCCAGCACTCCGAGCCTATCGCGTCAAGATCCTCAGGCGTAAACTGGTCGCACAAGTTCGGCGACGCAATGGTCTTCGCATTAAGGGTAAGCTTGTTTTCGAGGTTTAGCATATCAGTAACCCGTTATAGCATTACGGCCCGAAGAGGCGCTGGCATTTCTGTGCATCCAAAAGCCTTTCTCCATCTCCTGCTCGTCCTCGTCATAAAAGTCCTCTGGCTCTACATGGGCCAGGTCGTCGAAACCGCGACTAAGAAGGGCGGCGGAGTCGAACTGATCGTCAAGGGTAGCTGCAGCTGTTCCGGTAAAACGCAAGTTTTCTTGCTCAAATCCTGGATACCAGTCAGCCTGCTTGTCAAAACGGCACTGACCGGCGCGCATTCTCCGCTGGTAAGATCTAGCTCTAGTTGCTTTATCCTTGACCGAAGGGATTGCTTCAATGTTGATTCGTTTGTCACGAACTTGCATCTCCCTATAAACCATGGACTTGACAGACTTCCAAATCACACCATCTTCAACCCAGAAAACCTCGGGATTGTACCGCGTTTGCAGACGAAACATTTCATCAATCCACTCCGTAGGGTCCCAGCGCCCCACACTCTGGTCAATGTAGTGAAGAATGTTATTAACGTCCTTACCGCCCACGGTAAAACTGGTCCGGTTAGCTTTATCCGCTTTCGAAACTGCAAAGTCCGAGGCGATGCAAACAATCTTGTCTGAGTCATAATCATCAAGCGACATGGGCAAGAAGTCCGCGAGCTTGAGAAAAGCGTCAGAGTGATCTAGAGGGTTATTAAGGAACTCTTGCGAGTAACCCGCCGAGTCCCCGTCCTCAATAAATTCCTGGCGACGATCGCGCAACTGCTGCTCACTCCAACGCTCTGGCCAGAGGATGTTAGAAAAGTCATCAAAGCTTGTGTGAGCAGCGTAAAACAGATGCTTCCAAGTACGGTTTTTCCGCAGCCGATTCAGGAGCGAATCATCGTGAAGGATCGTGCCATGCAACCTGATCTTTCCTGTTTTGCTAAGCGCTTGTTTAGCGGCGCGGAAGAACCAACGGCGGAACTTAGCACGACGGTCGGTATTCTCAACCTGCTCATCGTCTTCCTGGTCGTCCGCGACTAGAAGGTTAGGGCGCTTGCCTTTCCACAGCCGCCCCCGAATGCGTTGCTCCGCGCCCTTAGCGACGATGCGGAAACGCCAGCCATCATTCATCTCACAGATCACATCAGTATTGCTGGTGCGAAGAAACTTCTTGATACCAAACTCACGAATCAAATCGTCGTTCTCCGTAAGCTCCTCGACAATATTCCCGAGCTGCTCAGCGGAACCGTCCTCAGTCGAGCCGATCATGATGACGTAATCACTGGAACGGAATAGAACCTCGGCCAGGATGTAGACAGTTGTAAGAGCTGTGGACTTAGCGTGATCACGAGGAGCGATGACCATGCAGGCAGGATGGTCGGAGCAATACAATGCCCAAGCCTCCCGATGAAAAGGCGGCGTTGGACGCTGCGAATCGTAACGAGGACTGATAAAAGTCCCCGCGAAAGACTCGACAAGATCGGCAGTGAGCTTAACGGACTGCATAAGCTGAGTGTCGCGCCGGCGGCGTTGCCGCCTGGCGCGCCAAGGGGACAGTGGGCCGAGGACAGGTTCGAGAACCGGGAAACCGGGAAATCGTCTCGGTTTGGCAGGTAGATGTAAGGGTAGTCGCCGGGACAGCCTCGGGGCAGGTGTAAGTCATAGGGAGTCCGGAACTACGGTAAGGAGGCCGGCGAGGACCAGCACCTGGCCAAGGGAGGTTGTGGCGGTGCAGGTGAGGGTGTAGACTACGCCGAGCACGCCGCCGCCCGTGGCTACCGTGACCTTGGCGCCGCTGATAGACGGACTGCCGAGTGAGGGATTCGCGGCGGCTGTCGCGCCGGAGTAGACAGCAGAGCTAGCTGTTGCAGAGGAGATGGTTTCGCCAACGGCAAGGCGCGACGTGAAATCCCAGACTTGGTTGCGGGTTTCAGCGGCATACTTGCTCTCCAAAATTACAAGGTTCATTTGAGCCTCGCGGTGTTGCTGCGGGCGTCATAGGAGTAAGCGAGGTGGGACTTGCCTGACTTGGCGGCGGCGCGACCTAGGGCGCGTTCAGCCGCCGTCATTTCGTTGCGCAGGGCCCCGGCCTCAGTCCACGTCACTCCGTCCGCCTCGAGGTGGCCGCGCTTCTGAAGCAACCCTACGGCGTCCGGGCGGCTGCCGAGCTGGGCGCTGAGGCGCTCAAGCATCTCGAAGCGTCCCATGAACTCCTGGGTGTGGGCGGCGGCGGTCATTTTAATACGGCTTCTTTTTTGCAGGTGCTGGTTTAGCGGGTGCTGGTTTAGCTGCTTTTTTCGCGGCGGCCTTACCTGCTTTTGTGTAAGCAAACTTTTTACCATTAACGGTAGGCATAATTACTCCTAAGGGTTGCGCGGGCAGGAGTTGAACCTGCGACCTCTTGGTTATGAGCCAAGCGAGATTCCAGACTTCTCCACCGCGCGAAGAGGGTGGCGGCCCCCTTGCCCAAACATGCGTGACCGGGCAGCTGCAAAGCGGGGGTCACGAAGGCGGCAAGGGGGCTACCGTAGGGGGTCATTTGGCTTTAGCACCTGGGGCACCTAGGGCACCGAGGCCAGCCGAGGCTAGCTGGTAGTGCTGGCGCAGGGGTGCCTGAGGCGTAGGGGGCAGCTGGCCCCCTTGGCCCTTAGGCGACGAGGTGGGCATCTTCGACTTCGATGGGCTGGGCATAATTCACTCCTGTTTTAATGCGTGATTGAAGTTCAATAAGGCGGTTAGCCAGCATTGCCAGATGGTCGCCCTGAGGCACCACTACCGTAGCAGCGGCATTCCCACCGATGCCCATCGCCCTCGCCCCCAGCTCCACCGCGCGCAGCACCACGTTGTCGCTAACCTGGGGTGCCTCAAGCTTCTCCTGCAGGCGCTGGAGCGACAAAGCCGTAATCCCCTCGAAGCGCTCCGTGATCGTAGCATGAAGCACCGGATCAACCATCTCGGCGCGTCTCGCCGCCATCGCGCTTTTCCAGGCGTCCGAGGCCTGTATATTACTAATCCACCCGATGCTGTAGCCGTAGCGCAAGGAAAGCTCCCGCAACCCACACCCCGGCGAGGCAATGATATAATCAATCATATCCCGATGGGAGTAACCCACCTTGGCCAGATTCCCCATAGTCGGGGCCGCCGTCAGCCCCAGGTCCGAATCCATGATTGACGTAGCTTTATCCATGCGGGTTAGAGGAAAACCGGTGGAAATAGTTCCCGGCGGGGTGGTCTTGGGGATACCCAAGCGAGCTATAGCAAGGGCGGGCCGCGCCGTGCCGGGGACGCGCCATGCCCCCTCCCGAGGCCCCACGATGGCCGCCGTCGGGCGTCGGCGCCGAGCCAACCCTACCCCACACACCCCACACGCCGAGGGCATATGACCCGCGCGAATTACTAAATTGTACTTCGCGCGAACTCCCTTAGACGCTAAACTATGAGATGGTGCATTTGGGAATTTCGCGCGACTTTTTATTTTGCTCCTCCCCCCCTCGTAAGTGGCGAAAACGCAACAGTGGGGGCGGCACCACAGTTGCACGGCCACCACGCTGGGTCGGCGGGTGGTGGCAGCCGGGCGCCGACTGTTGCATGGGCGCAACATCCAGCCGGATTGAATTTTATTTTCAAATTGTTGAAACTTTATCGGCGGCCATGCGTCCAATGCATATGGCAGCGATCATGCGGCCATGCAACCGGATATGGAGGTCATGTGTATAAACGTACAATGTTAAAAGGGGAGCCTGCCGTTGAACAGGCACCTGTTCACGGCCATGATGTATCGTACAACCCAGATGACGAACGGTATTACGTCCACCACGCTGATGGCGAAACGCGCGCCACGTTTAATGGCTGGGCGAATACCGTGCAATTTTGCAGGTTGAATAAACCTGGTTAACCGGGAACTTTATATGGGCTGGTTCGTCCAACCCATATGAGGCAAACCAATGCGGATTGTCCACAACCGGGGAAACCCAAGAGGCTCGATATGAAAAAAGTAATCAATGAAATTGACGAGACTGTCACATTTATATTTGATGGGCTGGACAGCCTAGTCATCCGTCTCGCAGACGTCACCAAGCCAAACCAACAATATGCCAAGTTAGCCGGCATCGGCCATAAAGTGGGCGATAACGCGGCCTTCAGCAAAGCGCTGTATCCCTCGGGTGTGACCGAGGCTATGCGGAGGAACGCGGCACAAGAGATGGTGAATCACCTGACGACCAGCGACAGCTGGGATATGACGGTTCGCAAGCCCAAGGCCGCACCGCAAAACCCGACCATTGCGGCCATTGCGGTTAAGCTCGGCATATCGTATGAGGAGGCCCAGGCAAAGGTTGCCGAGCAATTCCTGGCATCGATGGAGTAGGGTGGCAGCGGGATGTACGTGACAGGTACATCTCGCGGCAATCCTGCCGATAATGGAGTCTTATTATGTTTAATGGTTATATTATCCTCGAAGATCATATCTTGACGTTCAATACCGTAAATAGGGAAGTCTCTTACTCTATAACCGATAACCTGACCGGAGATACAGCAAATATGCGCGTACCGCTTAGTGCGTTTACGAAAGCACTGGCTATTGCGGTTCATATTGACGGCTTGCCGTCGTATAAAAAGGACTATCCGGAAGCCGAATCGGTTATGCCGAGTAATCGTAATCTTCGCTGGATACCGGAGTAAAACCCGCGACCATCGGGAATTCGCAAGAGTTCCCCTTGGCCGAGGCTCGGAAGGTTCCCCAAAGTATATTTAATACTGGCGGGAACTTTTTCGCGAGCTATGCGTCTAATCATCATTATCATCATTATCATCATTATCATGTTAGCGTCATATCAATATCTACCTTCATCATACAGGGTTCTCTCAATTCTGGGATTCTTGACTCTTTGTTTATATTTTAATTTTTTTTTCTTATAAATAACAGAGTACAGAATTCCAAGGTTCCGAGGATTTAGAACAGCCCGTTAGATGGAGGTAGATAATGATAAGCTAGAGGATGATGCTAGGGTGCTAGGTAGATGATGTTAACCAAGGAGTAGAATTATGTTCGAGAAGCGAAACAGGCAATCGGCCAAGATGACGGCCGAGCAAGTCGGGGAAATTCGTCAGCACTACGCGGAGGGTGCTACGCAGCGGGATATTGGCGAGTACTATGGACTGAGCACGGTGCAAGTGGGACGGATAGTACGGCGAGAATCTTGGCGCGGAAGCGCCGGCTCGGGTGAGCGCAGCCAGTCGGACGTGGACAAGTCCCAAGGCCGGTTGCTGGCTATGATGGGAGTAGGGAGTATGGATGAGCTAGTCGGCCTCGTGCCTACGGTAGCTGTAGCCGTGACGGAGCAGCCGCCCGCGCGTCAAGCGCCTAGGTCACTGCTTGACGGAGGGGATGGAGGAGACGATAGCGAGCCTACTGGCCTCAGCCAGCTCGAGCAGCACGCAAGGGATTACGGGCTTGATATTGACAAGCTACGGGCGGGAGGTGCCCAGTGACTAGGACAGAACGCGCACTAGCACTAGCATACGTGCTGGCTCTTGCCGTAGTAGCCGCCGACGTGTGGCTCTGGCGGGCAGGCTAAGCACAGCTAAAAATATAATCGGCAAGACGTGGAACTTTATGGCGCAGCAAGCGTCTAATCAATGTGGGGCAATCATGCTGCCATACTTGACCAAAAAGGAAGTTAAAATGAAATTGCTTTTTGACGAAATTGATTCAAACTGGGGACTTACCCTCGAATTTAATATTCAGCCCGGTGACGACACAGCACTGGAGCAAACGGCAGCACTGTTAGCCGCCGTCAAGTTAATTAATGCGGGCCTGGCGCAATTCGCCACAGGCGGTAAGGTGCGATTAGAACCAGCGTAGGTCACGGCGTGGCAGTGGGCTTGGCAACAGGCCCACAATCACGGCAACTTGCCGGATGAGGGTAACTTAAAGAGGCTCAAAATGAACCAAGGTAATTATATTAATATCGGCAGCACCCCTTGCGAGGAGGACTGCCTAAGCGTAGGCCATCCCCTGGCGCAGGCAGAGTGTCAGCTGTACCGGAATCAGCTGAAGAGGATGTATCCGGAGGGAAAGTTTGTGGTGAAGGGATTTCCGCATGACTTTGGACACTACTATGAAGTCGTGGCGCTGAGGGAAGACGAAGCGCAGACCAAGGCAGCGTGGGCCGCCGAGAGCGATGACGGAGGGGTATGGGATGCGCAGGCTAAGGCAGCGCGTAAGGTGCTCTTCGCTGCCGGGAGCGTAAGGTGACTATCCACTGGTTGCGGGACTTCTGCAAGCTCTACTCCAGCCCTTTCCGCGCACCAACGCTGGAGGAGATAGCAGCCGCCGAAACGGAGAAGGCCCTGGTGGAAGTCCAGCAGTGCGACCATACAATCCTGTCGCACCAGTTCACCCGGCATATGGCACTGGCGAAGATAGCCGCCATGGAGGAGTGGCACCATCTGCACTTGGCACGCGGGCGGCAAGGCGGAAAATATATGTAGAAACTGGGGAACTAATCCCCCCAGTCTACGTCTAACAATCACCGTTGTAATGGCGCAACGGCGAGCCCAGTGCAGAGGCCCTGTGCCTCTCCAGTAGGTTCTCTACTAACCGGAATAACGAAGCCGCCGGTGAAAAGGGCTTCAACGTGGAGTAATGAAAATGAGTGAAGCAGAAGTTAAGGCGAAAGCCGAAGTAGTTAGTGTCGAGTTGACGGATGGGCGCGTAGTCAGCTTCGCCGGGAAACGCAAGGTGCTGAAGGAGACTCTGATTGACGGCGATACCGTCAGCATTCGGATGGACTTCCGGAACGGCGAGACCCGGACCATCGACTGCCCGGCGTCGCTGCTCTTGCGCTTCGCGGGGCATGGGATGGAGCAGAAATTCGGCGACGAGCTGGCATCGAGCGCGGCTGATCCGATGAGCGAAGATGACATGGTCGTGGCTATTGATGACCTCAACGCGCTGATTCAAGCAGGCAACTGGGGCAAGGGCCGAGCCAGCGGTGGTGGTGGCGTCAGTGGTGCCCATGTGGTTATCCAAGCTATCATGGAAGCGACTGGCAAGGATGTGGCTACGGTCAAAGCGTATCTGCAGAAGAAAATCGACAGCACCGAAGGGCTTACCCGTCGTGCGCTGTACGACAGCTTCCGCGTGACTGGAACCAAGACGGGCGAGATCATCAGCCGCATGGAAGCGGGCAAGAAAGCCAAGGCAGCACCAGTTGACGCCGACGCTGAGCTCGACGCGGTCTAAGCCCGGCGGCTAGGTCTGAGGATTCGGCATAGCGTCCGAGTCCTCTTTCCTAGACGACGGCAGCAGCCGCCGGCGAGTCCCAGGGGTGACTGAGCCTCTATCCTGGGGCGGCAAGGGGCGTAGGGAGTTGAAACCCCTACGCTCCCCCTTGTTCTGAGGCACTCGGGCGGCAGTTGCGCGCGGAGCGCGCTAAGACAGTCGATCGGGAACAACGGAAGGGATGGTCGCCGGGGCAGCTCCGGTACATCGGTAAGCGGAAAATATAATTGAAAACTGGGGAACTAATTGTCCCAGTCCGCGTCTAATGTGGGTGTGGATTATGATTTTGTAATTCGCGCAGTCAACCAAAGAGGCTCCTCATGAGTACAGTTAACAAAGGTCTAGCAGACCGAATCATCGCTGGCGAATTCGCGGAGGATAGCCCGCGCAAGATCGTCAAGTATACCAATGCCTGGGGCGGCGAGTCCTATGGGGTCGTGTTCGAAGGCGAACGGCTGGATAATTATGCCGCCAGCAACTACGTGATCGAGCCCTCGATCTACTGGGAGGCTCCCCATGGATAAGTCACTGCTCAGCCTGGACGAGCTATTCGCGGAGGCCCGGCGGGGCATGGCAGTCGCCGAGGTCGCCAAGCGGCCCCGCATTACTAACCAGGCGTCGGCGGCTGAACGCCACAGTGCTGACGCCCAGCAGATCTACGCTGACCCGGCGAACTGGACCAAGGGGCGAGGCATCGCTCTGGTCCACGCAACGTCGCAGTCCCTGATGGGGAACTTCTGGGAGTGGACCCATAATACTATGCCGGGCGTCCGGCGGCTCATCCGCTCCGCTGTGCCTATCCCAGTCACCTGCGTTGAGGAAGTCGACTACGGCTACTATGCAGAGCAGCCTATGCTCTACCACGCTACGCCGCGAGCCGAGACGGTCATCACCGCCACGCTTAACGTGATGCTGGACTTTCCCGCGTGTGCAGCCGCCGGCGTCACCCTGGGCCTCCACTTCATCGACGGCTATACCAGCCGCGTCGAGCTCCTCTCCCCTACCGTCTTTGTCGAGGGTGACCTACTGCTCACCTTGCCCGCCGGCACCAACATCCTTCCTGTGATGAACCGGGCGACTAAGCTGGAAACGCGTGCCTACGCTCCCCCGAGCGAGGGCTCCTTCGCCGGCTCCCCCGCGACCTTCACCAACACCCGCACAGAAAGCCCGTATGACAATTGAACTCGCCCTGGTCTCCTCCTTCTGGGAAGACCCGGCATCCCTGAGCGTAGACGGCGAAGGCGAAGCCGACGTGCTTAGCATCTGCGTCGCGAGCCTCCTTGCCGCCGGCTACGACATCCAGATTCGCGGCTCTGACGGCGACATGGTGGCCTACGAGGACTATGATTGGAGCGACCGCGATGTCTAAGCGACTCCCATCTGCCTCGCGGCTGCCCCGACATCCCGCCTCCACGTTGTTCCTGTTAAACTGTCCCCGGCTGTTGCGAGACGACGGCGCTTTAGCGCCGGCGGCTTGCCCCGTGCCTTATCCCAAAGGAGTCTAGCATGAGCCGCCGCCCAAACCTGATCCCCTCGCAGCAGCTTAACGTAGCTTTGCCCTTACCGGTTTACACCCAGCTAACCTTGCACCTGTTCTCGCCCCTTGAGGCAAGAGTCCCGCACGGCGGCTACTCGGTGTTTCTCGTAAACCTGATCCGCGAGTATTTCACCCAGCTGCACCTTGACTTAGCCCCTTACGTCGGCGCGCCTACAGGCAGCTACGTCGTCAGTGGTAGTCCCGAGGCTATCGCAGCCCTTACCAAACGTCTGGAGCAATCATGAGTTCACCAGTCCCCCTCGAGTTACAGGCTAAAATAACTTCCTGGCGCCTCCGGGCGGCTGAGAACGCGCTAACCCTCGACGAAATGAGAGAGGCAATCAAGCTTCTCCGCGCCGGGCGCCTTACTGCACTCGGAGCTAGCGCAGCCGCCAAGCGCACCAAGGCCATCGCGGTAATCCCCTCCGCTGAGGATATGCTGGCGGACCTTTCCTAGAATCAATGGGTTGTCACGGCCCTCTCCGTGGCGAGTTAGTACAAGGAGTTAGAGAAATGACTAAGACCGTTTTGATTAGTGCTTACGTTCACTGTGGACTGAATTACGATAAACAGCCGGAGTACACAATAGAGTCCTATGACTGTTCTGCTTACCAGTCTAAGACGTTTATCCTGGAGACTACGGTAGCCATCGAGATTCCAGACGACTTCAATCCTGTAGCTAGCGAAATTACGCGGCTCGAGGCAGCATTGCTTAAGGCCGAAGCTACCGCTTTTGCTCACACTGAGCAGCTAAAGCAGAAGATCGCCGACCTGCTGATGCTGGAGTATTCGCTGTGAACGGCGCGAAGTGTCTCGTAACCGGAGTAATTCTCCGGGAGACCAACGGCGGAGAATGCCGAAACGGCGACTTGTTCAGCCTCGGTAACGTCTACATAGTCAACGCGAACCCTTACGTGTTTCAACCGCTCGAGTATAACGCTGAGGCACTAATCGTAAATTACGACGCACCCGACACTTACTTTGAGCGGCGAGACGTTTTCATCTTCGGGCCCGACCAGCTACGTCTTAGCCCAGCCGTCAAGCAGTATATTGCTAAAGGAGCACTGCGATGAGCCGCCCGCCCTTCCCCGCTGTCCTCGACAGCACGACAATGGCTGCGTTCAAGTCTTGCCCACAAAAGGCCTATCTTGAATTCATCCAGCACTGGAAGGCTCGCGAGCCCTCAGTGCATCTTCACGCGGGCGCCGCCTTTGCCTCGGGCCTCGAGGCCGCCAGGGTAGCGTTTTACATCGAAGGCGCCACGCCTGATGACAGCGTAGCCAGGGGCCTTAGCGCCTTGCTGACCCATTACGGCGACTTCGAGTGCCCAGCTGACAGCGCTAAATCCGCCCAGCGCATGGCGGGGGCACTGGAGTATTACTTCTCCATGTACCCGCTAGGCATCGACAAGGCTATTCCGATGACCTTGCCCGGCGGCAAGCGTGGTATTGAGTTCTCGTTCCTCGAGCCGCTGGACCTTACCCACCCAGTCAGCGGCGATCCGATCCTTTACAGTGGTCGGATGGACATGATGGTGGACTATGAAGGGATGAGCCTTGGAGAAGATGACAAAACTGCCTCCCAGCTGGGCGCAAGCTGGCCTCGTCAGTGGGATTTGCGTAGTCAATTTACCGGCTACGTCTGGGGAGCGGCACGCGCTGGCATTAAGCTTGATGGATTCCTCGTTCGAGGTGTATCTATTCTTAAATCCAAGTACGATACCCTCCAAGCCATCACGTATCGTCCCCAGTGGCAGCAAGAACGCTGGTACGAGCAACTCATCCGAGACGCCAAGCGAATGATCCAGTGCTGGGAGGCCGGGTACTGGGACTTCAATCTTGACCATGCCTGCGCCGAGTACGGCGGCTGCCCCTTCCGTAGCGTGTGCCAGATGCAGCGACCAGAGCCACTGCTTCGCCAGCAATTCGAGCAGCGTCGGTGGGACCCAGTCGCCCGGACCGAAACCCCTTGGGAGATGCCGGTATGACTACCATCGCCACAGGGGAGCAAGAAGTCACCTACGAAGGCCAGACCTATACCGTGGCATGGGCAGCTACGGGTAACTGCGTCTACGCTCCAGCCAGGGTATACGGCCCTCCAGAGGACTGCCACCCGGGTGAGTCGGAGACGGAAGTAACTGGCGTTAGTGTTGTTTGGGCTTCGGATTTGGCTAATGCTTCAGTGGAAGACCCGGTGATGCTGGAGGCTCTAGGCAAACTCCTCGATGACACCCGCATCAGCAACGCGCTCTGGGAGGCTTTCATGGAGGAAGAGGAAGACTTCGATGACAGCGGCGACGAATGACTGCCATGGCAACGCTACGATCCTTTACTTCGAAGCCGAGGCCCTGGTGGGTCGCCAGGTTGTCTATTGCTGCGGGGCTGGCAATGGCTGTAGCGCCTACTACCCTAACCTTGCCTGGTTTTGCCCCGTCTGCGGGCAGCTCTGGGCGCGCGCAATCTATGATTTCGTGTTTCACTATACTCCCATACCTCGAACAGCATGGCTCGTTGCAAGCCGCCCTTGTGTGCCATGCGGTGACGGGAGGCTCCTCGACGACCTCGAAGGTGCCGATCACGACTTATTAACCCGCGAGCTATTCGCATTGATGGAGAATCGTAAATGACTGAAGCAACCCCCGACAAGCGCGGGCTTACTGGGCCGAAGGTAGTCCTGATGGGACTAGGCGGAACCGGCAAGACCTACGCCCTAGGCACCCTCGCTGAGTGGGCAGCGCGCAACAAGTTCGAGCTCGCCATTCTCTTCACCGAGAGTGGCCTTGAGTCATTCCTTGGCTACTTTCGCGACAAGAACCAGGAGCCGCCCGCTTGCGTCTACTGGCACCAGCAGATCACCAAGCCGATCTCACTCAAGGCGCTAATGTCAACCGCTGACAACGTGGGGAAGCTCAGCTACGAGGCCCTTGCGAAGTCCATAGACCCTAACCGTGGCGGCGAGAACAATGCGTTCTGGAAGATCCTCGGCACTTGCTCCGAGTTCAAGGATGACCGTACAGGCAAGAGTTTGGGAGCTATTGACGCTTTCCCAGCTACTCGTATCTTCGCCATGGACTCCCTAACGGAGACCGCTAACGCTGCGATGAAGATGCAAATCGGCAGCCGCCCGATGGCCTCGCCCGGCGACTATGGCGTGGCGCAGAACAATCTGATGAACTTCTTGCGCCTATGCACTCAGGGCATGGAGTGTCCCTTTGTGATGACTGCGCACGTTGATCGGGAGACCGACGCTGTTACGCAGTCTACGAAGATCATGATTAAGGCTATCGGTAAGGCCCTTGCATCGGAGATCCCCACGCTGTTCAGCGACGTAATCTACTGCACCCGTGAAGCGGACAAGTTCTACTGGGACACTGCCGCCTACGGCGTGGATACTAAGACGCGCTCCCTTGGCATTCGCAGCAAAATCAACCCTGACTTCGGTCAGATTTTCGATGTGTGGAAGAAACGGGGAGGTTTGTAATGGCGACTTCACAACAACTAACCGGCGATGCTTGCGCCTACATCAAGGGCGAGAACGGCGAGAAAAACCGTTACCTGAAGATGGGCACGGCAATCCTGCGCTCTGACAATTCCCTTAGCCTCAAACTCGACACAATCCCGCTGGGTAATTCCGGCTGGCAGGGCTGGGTCAATGTGTTCTGGAAGGATGCGCAAGGACAAAACATTGCGCGACCCCCAGCTGCGCGTCCCGTTGCCCCAGCCTACGCGCATGTCGGCGGCAAGACCGGCTTTGACGACATGGATGACGACATCCCCTTCTAACCCCTCAACCGGCTCGGCAGCCCCGGTCAGTGCTGCCTTTTTGTAACTCTAAGGAAACTCATCATGAGTCAATTCGATCCCGCAGCGTTTTTGGACGCGCAAGTCAACGAGGTAAACGAGAAACGCCCGCCGTGCCCTACGGAGAACCCGGACGCTGAAGATGGCCTTTACACAGCTGTCATCGGAGAGATCACTACGGGTGCTGGCACCATCGGCAAGGGCGAGCGTGCAGGCCAGCCTTGGGTCTCGATGATTATCCCGCTGCGTATTCAGATTCCAGCGGTTCTCCAGGCGACGGGCTTGCCGCCCGAGCTGACCATCACTGACAGGGCCTTCTTGGACCTGACTCCTTCGGGCAGTATCGACATGGGCAAAGGTAAGAACCGCGCGCAACGGGCCTACCGCGATGCTACAGGCACGAACAACCCTGGCGACGTGTTTGCTTGGCGTATGCTTCAGGGCAAGGTCGTGAAGGTAAAGCTCGCGCATGAGCTTTACAACGACACGGTTCAAGAGCGCGTAGCTGCGATTCTGCCGGGTTGAGTTTGCGGGGAAGCTGGCAACTTCCCCTTTTTACCCTCGTATAACTGGCTGCATAAAAAATGAAAACGATTCGCCTTGATACTATCACTGTACTCCCCAACCGCCAGCGACGCGTCTTTGACGAAGCTAAGCTCCACGAGTTTGCCGACTCCATCTCCAAGCGTGGTTTGCTCCATCCCATTATCCTCCGTTCCCACGAAGGCGGTTTCGCTCTCGTTGCAGGCGAGCGCCGCTTCCGTGCTATTGCTGACCTTGCAGACTTGGGCGGGGGTATCCGTCACGACGGCCAGGAAGTACCCCTAGGCCACATCCCTTACACACTCTTTGATGACTTAACGCCGCTCGCGGCTGAGGAGGCCGAACTTGAAGAAAATATCCACCGTGTTGATCTATCCTGGCAAGAGCGAGCTGCTGCTGTCAATCGTCTCCTTTCTCTACGAACTCGACAGGCTGAAGCCTCGGGAGCGCCTGTGCCTTCAACTGCAACAATCGCAGTCGAACTCAGAGGATCAGACGAAGGTACTTATCACGAAGCAACTCGACGGGAGCTTATCGTGGGGCGTAACCTTGCCGTCCCCGAAGTCGCGGCAGCCAAGACCGTTGACGAAGCTTTCAAAATCCTCAAAAAGCTCGACGCCAGTGCCAAGCATCGAGAGCTTGGCGCGCTTGTTGGACGAACCTTTACCGCCTCAGTCCACAGCGCCGTTAACGGAGACTCCCTCAGCTGGATGCGAGACGCAGCAGCGGAGCAGTTCGACTGCATCCTCACCGATCCCCCCTACGGCATGGGAGCCGATGAATTCGGAGACTCCGGAGGAGTGGCTGCCGGTGCCCACGGATACGCTGACACGCCGGAACTCGCGGTCCAGTGCTATGCGGCACTTGCTACTGAAGGATTCAGACTAGCCAAGCCACAGGCCCACCTTTACGCCTTCTGCGACGTAGACAACTTCCCCGCGCTCAAGCTTGTTTTCGCTGCCGCCGGCTGGCAAGTCTTCCGCACTCCTCTCATCTGGCTCAAACGCACAGCAATGCGCGCACCGTGGCCTGAACTCGGGCCGCAGCGTAAGTATGAAACTATCCTATACGCAATCAAAGGGAAGCGGCCTATACTTAAGATGGCAGGCGACGTTCTTGATTACGGTCCGGACAGTAACCTCGGCCACGCGGCTCAGAAGCCGGTTGCGCTCTTCCAAGACTTGCTTAGCCGGACTTTGCTACCGGGCCAGTCCGTCCTCGATCCGTTCATGGGTACCGGGCCGATATTTGCAGCTGCAAACGCGCTCAAAGTGCGGGCGACTGGCGTGGAGCTGGACCAAGCTTCCTACGGCATAGCAGTCGCCCGCATTGAGAGACTGAAAGCCGGGGCTGAACTTGACGCAACTTTAGGACTATAACCATGCCCCGCATCAGAGGCGAGGGGCCGATCCCCAGCCGCATCATGCTCGTCGCGGAGTATCCCAGCTCCGATGATGAACGCACCGGGGCAGCGTTCTCGGGCGCCGCCGGCCAGGAGCTTAACCGGATGCTCCACGAGGCCGGTATCATGCGAAGCGAATGCTTCACCACCTCCGTCGTCCGCGTCCGGCCTCCGCTCGGCCAGCTAAGCGCATTCATCGCGCTGAAGAAGAAAGACATCTCGGCGGCGCACACGCTGCTTAGGGATAAGTATTGTACGCGCGAAGTTCACGAAGGTGTCGCGGAGCTGCTAATCGAAATCGAAATGGTGCAGCCGAACCTGATCGTAACATTCGGAAATCTCGCTATGTGGGCCTTGACCGGTAACTGGGCCGTGACTAAGTGGCGCGGCTCGCTCCTCCGCATGGACCCGATGTTCAAGGACCAGGGCCAACTCGAGCGTCCCAAGGTGATTCCGACGCTCCATCCTTCCATGGTTCTCAAGCAATGGGACTTGCGTGCGGTAGTCCTTAACGACCTGCGACGAGTAAAGCGGCATATGACAAGTCGCGTCTATGACAACCAACCCGCCTGGAATTTTATCGTCCGTCCAAGCTACTCCCAGGTGCTGGATACCATCCGAGACTTACTCCAGCGAATGGATCAGGGGGGACCACTTTGGCTCGACTTCGACATTGAGACGCGGCCCGGAGCTATTGACTGCATCGGCTTCAGCTGGTCCTCCACGGATGCGCTCTGCATCCCGTTCATCGCAAGGGGAAAACGCGAAGGTTACTGGGACGAGGAGCAAGAGTCCGTTATAGTCTTCGCTCTTTACCAGTTACTCACCCACGCAAATGCTCGTGTAAGGTGGCAGAACGGTCTCTACGATGCGCAGTGGGTGTACCGCTACTGGCACTTCATCCCTCGCGGCGCTCAAGATACGATGATCTCACAGCACTCGGTCTTCGCCGCCTTGCCTAAGGGCCTTGCGTTTCTAGCCTCGATGTATGCAGACTGGTACGTCTACTGGAAGGATGAAGGTAAGATCGCCTCAGACGCCCCCGAAGATCAGCGTTGGCGGTACAACCTCCAAGACTGCGTCTACACCCGCGAGGTCGGCGAGGTCTTAGCTCAGACTGCTGACGTAATGGGACTAGCTGCCGTAGACGCCATCCAGCAACGTATGTTCTGGCCGGTCCTGCGCGCTATGAACATCGGTGTGAGGATAAAGACTCCGATCAAGGCGCAAATGGCGACTGATATCGAGGAGGAGCTAAGCCACCGCGAGGCATTCCTTTTCAACGTCCTGGGTCACTCCATAAACCCCGCTTCACCCAAGCAGATGCAAGCTCTGTTCTACGATGACTTGCGTCTGCCGCCGGTGATTAAGCGTACTATCGTAGATGGCCGGACCGTAATGCGCCCGACTTGTGATGATGAGGCACTGACGCGGCTGGCGGCTAAGGAGCCTCTGGTCAAGCCCCTGTGCCATGCTATCGCAGACATACGGACTCTCAATAAGTTCCTCGGCGACTTCGTCGGTATGCCAGTCGATGACGACGGACGGATGCGCTGTTCTTTTAACATAGCAGGAGACGCAGGTGGAAAATCAGCACCCTATTCATACAGACTCAGTTCCTCCAAAAACCCCTTCGGCTCCGGAGGGAATTTGCAAACTATCCCAAGCGAGAAATCTAAATCGTCAGGCAAGGCGGCTGCTCGCGGAAGCATGGATTTTACTCTCCCTAACATACGTAGTATGTACGGTCCTGATCCTGGGTTCACTTTCTTCGATATGGACCTTGATAGAGCGGATCTTCAAGTCGTAGTCTGGGAAGCTAATGAACCAGACTGGATGGCCGCGATGCGCCTTGGCGTAGACATGCACCTGGCTAATGCCTACCTCGTCGCTGGCCGCAATGCCCCACCCATGGAAGAACTCTGTGAAACGCACCCTAACTATAAAGACCATCGTGCTCCGCTCAAGCACGCTCGGGAATTCGCAAAAGTATTCTGCCACGCTACGAATTACGGAGGAGGAGCTAAAACAGTTGCTGCTCATACCGGGCGTACAGTCCACGAGGTGGACAAAGCGCAAAAGCAGTGGTTTGGTGCTCACCCTGGAATCCGAGAGTGGCACAACCGAACCCTTGCACAAATTACTCGGCACCGCTTCGTCGAGAACCGTTGGGGCTATCGCTGGTACATCTTCGATCGACTCGAAGTCCTGCTCCCCGAGGCTCTCGCGTGGCTTCCCCAGTCCACCGTCGGTATCCTTATCAACCGGATCTGGCTCAACTTCTACGATCAATTGCCCGAAGTGCAAGTGCTCCTACAAGTTCACGATAGCTTGGCAGGACAGTTTCCGACCCACCGTGCAGGCACTCTTCTGTCCCGTATGCTCGCAGCAAGTCGTATACCCATCCCCTATGACGATCCGCTGATTATTCCTACCGGCATTAAGACCTCACCGGTAAGCTGGGGGGACTGTGAATGATTCGCAACTACCCCGACTGGATACGCGCTTACCTAGAGTACAGCAGCGTAACAGAAGCACCGCGCCGGTTTCATTTCTGGGCTGGCATCGGAACCGTGGCCGGGGCGCTTCGTCGCCGAGTCTGGATCGACATGAAGCGCTTCCAGTGGTATCCTTCGTTCTATATAATCTACGTCGGTCCACCTGGAGTCGTTGCCAAGTCCACTACCATCGACATAGCTACGGATTTGCTCCGGCAAGTTCCCGGTATAAAGTTCGGTCCGAATGCTATCACCTGGCAAGCGTTGGTTTCCGCCTTCGCCGGAGCAAGCGAAGCTTTCGAGTACAACGGGGAGTTCCATCCTATGTCACCACTGACTCTCGTTGCATCAGAGCTGGGATCACTGCTCAACCTGCAGGACCGCGATATGATTAACCTACTTATCGAGCTCTGGGACGGCAAGAAGTCCTATGAAAAGATCACTAAGATGAGCGGGAACGATATAATCGAAGCGCCGTGGATCAACTTGCAAGCTGGCACGACTCCTCACTGGATCGCCGACAACATGCCCCAGTCTATGATCGGTGGCGGCCTCAGCTCCCGGTGTATATTCATCTACGGAGACACTAAGGACAAGTACATTGCTTACGTAGACGAGCACGTAGGTGACGGAGATGCTCAGCTACGAGCTGGCCTCATCCAGGACCTTGAGCGCATTAGCACCCTCTGCGGCTGCTACACCATCACCAAGGATGCCCGCGCATGGGGAGCCGCCTGGTACGAGTCGTTCTGGAAGGACGCAGTGGCTCGCATGGATGATCAGATGCTAGAGGGTTACGCCGCCCGCAAGCAAACCCACATGCACAAGGTTGCAATGGTGCTCAGTGCCTCGCGCGGAAACAGTCTGCAAATTACTGCCGAGGACTTGCAGCTTGCTAACACGATGCTCCTCGACGTAGAGCAAGACATGAACAGAGTCTTCTCGCGCATCGGACGGACAGAGGACTCCATGCAGGCCGAGCGCTTTATTGAATTCGTCAAGCGCAAAGGTATGATTCCTTATGCCGAGGCTTACAAGATGATTCATATATACTTCCCCGACTTCCGCGACTTCGAAGGCATCCTCGCGGGGGCATTGAACAGCGGGCAGCTTAAAATTGTCTCTACAATCCAAGGCTTGATGCTTGCTCCTATCACCGCACCAGGGGAAGCGATTACGATCCCTAAGCGTGGACTAGGGATTACACCGGAGACTCTGACATGACTATCACGCGCGAATTACAAAACGATAATCCAAGCGGATATACTCGTCCGGGCTCCGCCGCCCACCTCGTTACCCGAGGCCTTGGCTACTGCTGCGAGGCTTTCTTCTGGCAGCGTTATGCGGGCGTCAGCTCCGACCTTGTAGCCGCCCGCCTGGGTATAGCGGTTCGAACAGTTAATCGGCATCGTCAGTGGTATAAAGAAGGTAACTTAAAATGTCAGGATACGGGAGATTGTTTAGCTAGATTGCTAGGAGAATAGCATGGAACTTTTCGAATGGTGGACAGGTAGTATAACGCAATGGTTGCTTATCGGCACGCTATGCGGGCTCGGTGCCGTGATCGCGCTGGGCCTGCTGATCGGTGGAAATGTCGGCGATGCGTGGGAGCGCGCTGCGGACGACGCGGATCAAGCTGACGCAGTGTCGCGTCCAGCCGCGCTGCAAGAGGAGTCGGACGAAGAAATGCGGGTTGATTATACGCAGCCGAAGGACTAACTTTTAACGGAGGATACGATGACTGAAAAATCTTGCTCAAAATGCCTTGAGGTGAAGCCTCTGGAAGCATTCAACAAGCATCCGAACATGAAGTCGGGCTTGCTCAACATGTGCAGAACCTGCGGGGCGGCGCGCACAAGAGCGGCACCGATCACGCTGTCAGCATCAGCCCGCCGGCGAATCGGGGTTGATCCGATGCCGGCCAAGCGAGTGCGGGGAAAAAACGAAGCCACGCCAGCGGGGAGCGACTTGTTCAAGCGCGTCGCATACGTACCATCGCTGCACAACCCACCGGCGCACCAGCGCCCAGGCTCGGACCATTCACGCATCAAATCGAGGACTCCATTTAATGGCTGAACACGACGAACACCAACAGATGGTAGACGACTGCGAAAAACGCGAGTCCAAACTGACCGATTGGGAGCGAACCTTTGTCGACTCCATTTCAGACCAGTTGACCAAAGGTCGTCGGCTATCAGAAAAGCAAGCTGAATTACTTGATCGTATTTGGGAGCGCGTGACATGACTAAAAAAGATGACGGCGGACCGGCGTTTCCGGGCGAACAGAGTGAAACACAAGATGGAGCTTGGAACCCGACGTTCGAACAGGGCATGTCGATCCGTGACGTGTTCGCAAAAGAGGCGATGCGAGTCTTGGCCTACGATTGGCAGA
>Ga0209702_10003816_pt1 | contig 23113 bp, 23 predicted proteins | sample FRY01_FD_187210 | JGI IMG/M metagenome (GOLD analysis project Ga0209702, IMG submission 187210) | Freshwater microbial communities from Lake Fryxell liftoff mats and glacier meltwater in Antarctica - FRY-01 (SPAdes) (version 2) | ecosystem: Environmental > Aquatic > Freshwater > Ice > Glacier... | reverse complement strand
ATTTGATTTATTAAAAATAAATTTACATAATGAGCGAGTATTATTTTTTACATACATTTTTATCAAATCATTTATATAATATTATCACATTATGTTTAAATATTATTCTTTACATTTTTTGATATTGTTCATTCATAATATTATATACTCTATCGCGATATTCATCAATTGTTTCTTTTTCTTTAATTTCTACCATATCGCATAATTTTATATCGATCCTATAATTTTGTACCAAAAATAACTTTAAACACGAATGAACCATTGATTCGCCATTATCATGATTATAATTGAGCGATTCGTCTTCGTATTTAATTAAAACTGGTAATATTGGATATCCATGTACGAATGCACCTTTTCCAGTAAATTCTGTAATATTACCGGGTATTTGTGGAGTATTTCCTGATCCAGGGGCTATAAATATTACTGGGTCTCCTGCCTTACGATTATCAATTCTATTTTTTATTATTTGCGTTGTTTTTCCTTTTTTAACGTAAATACTACCAAATTTATCGTTATTACTATCTGTATAACCTGCGAGAGCAAACATAAACACTTTTAATATAACATAACAACCTCTTTGAAATGTACTTGCTAAAATAAAACCATCATTTACAGTAGTGTGATTAAATGTACATATAAACTTTTTATCACTATATAAATATTTCATATAAGTAAATAAATCTTCTTTTGAAATATTTATATTCAATGATAGAATAAACATAAAAAGTTTATTAAAAACTAAAATAACTGAAAAAATACTGGCTTCGTCTTCTAAATAACTTAATACAAAATTTGAAATACGCATTAATATAATAAAAAATAATACTCTAAAAGGCATTAAAATATAAAGAATGAATGTTTTAATAAGAGATATAATTTCTTCCATTTATTATATAATATAAAATATTAAACGTGATTCTTATACATCAATGTAGCGTATTTCGGAATATCAAAATTATAATACTCTTTTTTAGCATATTTGTTATCTTTTATCCATATTCTTGCAATATAATAGAACTTTTTTGGACTAATAGATATTCCATTAATATTATTAGTTATATTATTCGTTATTCCTATGTTTTCGCCAAGAATATTAGATGTTAATTTAAATAACCTATCGTGTAAATCATCTGGTAGTATTTTAAATGAAAAACATCCCCCATTAATATTATATTTATCCTCGTATCTGGGCATAATATCTATTCTCATTATAAAAAACATACCTTTTTTAAATAGTTCATTAAATGCTTTAAATATATTAACATAATCTTCAATTGTATTCATAGTTCCTATATTTTTATAACTATCGGCACCCCATTCAAAATCATAAGGGTCGTGAAAAAATATATTCCAAGAATCATTTAAAAAAAAATTATTGGATACACTCATTTATATGAAATATATATATATATTCTTATATGAAACAATTATTATAATATATATATTAGATGAGTAAAGTATTATCAATAGGACAAATAAATAGATTCAAAAAAGATCATAATAATAATTTAGATAATGATAGTTGTTTAGAAATTATTAAGTTATATGAGAAGTCTAATGGAAAAATATCTTCAATTGTAAACCCAATAACAAAAAGAAGACTTACCGACACAAAAAGAATTAAATTTATTTATGAAAAATGTTTAGGTTATTTTAATTCAAAAACACCAAACCCAATTAATGATAAAAAGGTTTTAGACAAATCACCAAAACCAATTATAGATAAAAAGGTTTTAGACAAATTACCAACACCAGTTAAAGATAAGAAAGATTTGGACAAATTACAAAAACCAGTTAAAGATAAGAAAGATTTGGACAAATTACAGAAACAAATTAATGATACTAAGGAATTAGAAAAATTAACACCACAAGAGTTTGCTATTAAAATTATAGAAGACCCTATGATGAATACAAATGACATTTCCAAAATAACAGAATTAACGTTTGGAATAGATAATAAAGCAAATAGATTACATTTAAAACAATTTTTAGAAAATGAAGATGAAGAGGTTTCTAAAATATACAAAAAATGTATTTTAGAAATAAGAAAATACATTAAAGACTTTTGTCCTTTTATGGGAAATAAAAAATTTACAAAGTCTGTGAAAAAACATGTTGCCGACGAATGTATATTTGAGGTTGGAGTAGTTATATTTTCTAGTAAAGTAAAAAATATTTTTAATATGATTATACCGTCTATAATCGAAAGTATAACACATAGTACTACGAATGATACATTACAAGACTTTAAAAATAACTTGAAAAATAATTTTCCAAAACATTATTCTATAAAATATATGTTAAATGTTTTTGATAGATATTCAATATCAACTAGTATGCTTAAAATTGATAATTTATGTATAATGCTTGACGAACTTATAAATTATGATGAATTAATTATAAAAAATAAAAAAAATAATTTAAAAGTTAAAATGGATGAAGTTCCAAATGTAGATATTGTTAATAAAAAAATGTTAGACACGCGTATTAGTATAAGTTATAAACTTAACGATGTCATAGACATAGAATTGTTTAAAGTTTTCATACCATATAAGTTTAAAAAAGCTAACTCTTTAATTCCTAAAGAATATTCATTTGATAAATTATTCAATACTATTCAAACCTTAGTTTTAGAAGGTAAATTATTAGGTAAATCAATGCCATATAAAATGCATAGATCATTACATAGATATCGCGATAAAATATTAAAAGATGAGGAGGAATATATTAATTTTTCAAATTTATATTATAACCTTTAAAATAGATATTGAAATTGTTTATTCAACTATAAAAATTATAATTTAAATGAAAAAAACGAACAGTTTGTTAATATTATATTAACAAATCTATATGCATAAAATACATACTTTTTTAAAATATTAACATATTCGCCATTCTTATCAATATTTCCTATATTTTTATTAGTATATGATACATATTCTAAATAATAATAGCAAAATATATATATATATTAGATGAGTAAAGTATTATCAATAGGACAAATAAATAGATTCAAAAAAGATGATAATAATAATTTAGATAACGATAGTTGTTTAGAGTTTATTAACTTATATGAAAAGTCTAATGGGAAAATATCTTCCGTTGGTAAACCCAATAACAAAGAGAAAACTTACAGATATAAAAAGAATAAAATTTATTTATGAAAAATGTTTAGGTCATTTTAATTCAAACGCACAAAAACCAATTAAAGATAAGAAGGTTTTAGAAAAATTACCAAAAACAGATAACTATAACGATGATTCTGACAATTTAACAGCTGAAGAAGCTGTTATTAAAATTATGGAAGACCCTATGATGAAGACAAATGACATTTCCAAAATATCAAAAGGAATATTTGGAAAAGACAATAATGCAAATAGATTATCTTTGAAAAAATATTTAGAAGATGACGATGAAGAGTTTTGTATAATATACAGAAACTGTATATTAGAAATAAAAAAATACATTAAAGACTTTTGTCCTTTTATGGGAAATAAAAACTTTATAAAGCTTGTTAAAATGAATATTGACAAAGAATATACAAATAAAGCTGGGCTATTATGGCATTCTCCAAAATTAGAAGAACTTTTATTAAAAATTAGCGATTCTACATACGAAACTATAATGTATAGTCAAACTAATAAAAACACAGAAGACTTTAATAATAACTTGAAAAACAATTTTCCAAAACATTATTCTTTCAAATATATGTTGAATATATTTGAAAAATATTATATTATCAAAGGGATAATGGATATTAATATATTACTTGATAAAATGAAAGAACTTATAAATTATGATAAATTAATAATAAAAAATCAAACTAATAATTTAATAATAAAAAATTATAAACAATCAATTTGGTCTGAAAATATACAGAACTTTTATACACATATTAATATAAGTTATAAACTAAACAATAAAATATCAATAGACTTGTTTAATGTTGATATACCTATTAAAATTAAAAAGGATAATCATTTAATTCCCAAAGAATATTCTTTTGATATACTATTCAAAACTATACAAACCCTACTTCATGAAGGTAAATTATTGGGTAAATCAATGCCATATAAAATGAGTATAGCATTAACAAAATACAATGGAACAATATTAAAAGATGAGAAGGAATATATTAATTTTTGTAAATTATATTATAATCTTTAAAATAGAGATGAGATGACAAGCGTTTCTTCAAAAGCAAGAACTTATGCGAAAGATAAAAATAATAATTTAAATGAAAAACAATGCGATGAATTTGTTAGATTATATGGTTCTGGAAGTTTTAAATCTATATTAAATCCTAAAACTAAAAAAATAATAGCTTCACGCGAAAGAATAGACTTTATTTACAACAAATGTATTAAAGACCATAAGACACCAATATTTACCAGTGATGTTTCAGCCAAGGCTTCTTCAAATAGCGAAGATGATTATAATAAGATTTTTTCAAAGTTAAATCTAAAAGACATATTTAAAATACTCAAAAGCCCAATAGTCAATGATAATAGTATATCGGTTATATCAACTAAAATATTTGGAAATGACGAGCGTGTAAATATATTGAAATTGAGTAAATATTTTAAAAAGTCTGAAAATGATTTAGTAATTTTTTATAAAAAATGTGTTTTGGAAATAAAAAAATATATCAAAGGATTTGATCCTTTTATGGATAATAAAATATTTAAAAAAACAGTAGAAGATAGATATCGTGCGGATAATGGACAACATAGAGATACATTTATATATATTCCAGAAATAGATGAAATACTCGATAAACCTAAACAATATTTTAAAGATGCTGTTTTATATAGTTCTCAAAATAAAACATCTACAGAATTTATAGATAACTTGAAAAATAATTATGTTAAATATTATGCAGTAAAATATATGATTGAATTATTAGACTTTTATGCTTTTACATCATCTTCTTTAGAATCATTAGAACCTTTGGAAATATTAGACGTATTACTGGATGGTAATAAAATTATGATAACTGATGGGTCTGTATCTTTAGATAGATCTTTATCTTATTCTGAATCACCAACCGGTGCAACAACAAAAACACTTTCTCATAAACAAGGAAAAGTTGAATATTTAAAATATATTATGAATATGGAAGGATTTTATGGTGATTCTATTAATGAAGCTGACCCTTATACACAAGATAGATGGGATGAAATGCCTTTAAAAAAACTAAAATATGTAATAAAAATACCTTATTCAATTGATGATAAAACATATTGCATTGCTTATTATGCTAAATCTTTGTATAAAGCTTGGAATATCGCAATCAAAGAAAGAAAAGACTTTATAAATCCAATAACACGAATGATATTTACCGAAAGTGATAAAAATTTAATTATGAAAAAAATGATTGAAATGTATCCTCATATTAACCCACCAAAAGAAAAATATATAAATAGGGAAGATTTAGTTTTTTTCCATATAGAAGATTACGTTTCTTACAAAGGCGATGAAATTGATACAATGTGTCTATATATAAAATATAAAATACAAAATAATATAAGCGTAGTTCATAAAGAAAATACGTTTGTAAATTTAATTTGTATCCACGTCCCACTTAAGTTTGCTTCTGAAAACGAATATATAGACGAAGAAGATAGTGATTATATACCTGAGGAATATTCATTTGGTATATTATTATATAATTTTGAAAGATTGTTTATTACAAATAAATTAATAGGTAAGACAATTCCATTTAAATTGCATCATGCTATTGAAAAATATAATAATAAAGTATTAATAAATAAAAAAGACTATATGGACTTTTTTAATATGTTATTATAAAAATAGTTATAATAATTAAATGGATAGTTTTTTAACAGAATCAAAATCAAGGTCTTATATTAAAGATAATAATAATAATTTAAGCGAAAAACAGTGTTTTGATTTTATAGAATTATACAATAATTCATCAGGAAACTTAACAAATATTATAAATCCAAAAACTAAAAAAAATATGTATGACTTAAACAGAATTAGATTTATTTATGAAAAATGTTTAACAAAGGTTGGTTTTACTGATAATAGAATTGTTAATTCTTCAACAGTTTATGAAAAAATGTTATCAAATATAACACTTGATGATTTATTTAATATTATTGAAGACCCTCTATTTAATAGTAATTTTATATCAATTATAACAACTAAAATATTTGGAAATGATACCAAAAATAACATTTTAAAATTAAAAGAATATTTGAATAAAACAGATAATGAACCAATTAGAAAATATAATTTTTGTATATCTGAAATAAAAAAATATATTAAATCATTTGATCCTTTCATGGGAAATGAAAAATTTAAAAAATATGTAGAAAAACATTATAGAGACGAATATAATAATGATGATGGTGTATTTTTTATCTCAAAAAAATTATTAAACATTCTTTCAAAACCAAAAGAATATTTAGTAGAAGCAATAATGTACAACAGTGTTTCAAATAAAAACTCTATTGAATTTAAAAATAATTTAGAAAATAAGTTCGCAACATATTATAGTATTAATTATATTTTAACATTATTGACTGAATATTCTATATGTGATTATGTTCTACAAAAAGCAATTATGACAGACGTTACATATATTTTGTTAAATAATAAAATAATTATAAAATATAGTGATAATTCATCATCATCTTTATCACTAGATAAATCTATTTCATATTCTGTTTCGCCAAGTGGTTCAACATCTAAAGCTATATCGCATAGAGAAGCTAAAAAAGAACTTTTATCATATATTATGAATAATGAAGGATATAGTGGTGATATGAACGATTATGACTTTTATACAATGGATAAATGGGCTGACATGCCTTTACAAAAACTTAAATATGTTATTAAAATACCATATACTATAGATTCTAAAATGTTTTGTAATGCTTATTATGCAAAATCTTTATATAAAGCATGGGATTCATCTATTAAACAAAAGCTAAAGTTTATAAATCCAACTAATAGAATAGAATTTAGCGATGAAGATAAAAATGCAATAATGGATAAGATGGTTGAAATGTACCCTTATATTAAAAAGCCTAAAGCAAACAGTAATGTTAGACAAGATTTAGAACTTTATTTTGTACCAGTAAATAATTATTATGATAATATGAGCGGCGAACATATTGATACTATACGTATAACTATTTTTTATAAAATAAAAAATACAAATCCATTACTTACAGACTATAGATATTTAGATTTAGTAAATATATATGTTCCCGTACTATTCATTGATCCGCAAGAAAGCGAAATACCCGAGAACTATTCTTTTTTTAGTTTGCAACAAAAACTTGAAGATTTATCTTCTCGTAATAAATTACTAGGAAAAACAGTTCCTTTTAAATTACATAATGCAATTGAAAAATATAATAACAAGCTCTTGGGAAAAAAAGAGGATTATATAGACTTTTTCAATATGTTATAAATATTTACATATTTTTTTTAAATATTACAATACTGTTTTTATATAATAAAACTATATAAATATATATAAACTATTATAATATAAATATGTACCAAGCAAGTATTAGAAATAAAAAGAAAACTTTGAATTTAAATAAATCAAAGAATATTAACTATATTATAAATACTGATTACGAAGACTATGGATTTGTTATAAAACTATTAGGAAATTGTAGAGCATCCATTATGTGCAATAATGGTGATATTGTAATTGGTATAATAAGAGGTAATATGCGTAGATTTAATAAACGTGTTTTAATAGATAAAGGAGATATCGTGGTAGTTTCGCGAAGAGATTATCAGATAAATAAAGCAGACGTTGTTCATAAATATAGCCTTGAACAATGTCAATACATTATTAATAGTAATGAATTAACAGATACATTGATAAATGAATATTATAAAAATACTCAAAAAACAAGTGGTAGTTGTGGAGTAAATGACACATATATAAGTTTTGAAGATGCTGAAATAGATACAAAAGAAGACATTGTAGATAAGTTTAATTTTCTAGATATTGTAGATGATGAAGATGGGTGTGAAGACGACTGTGATATTGATGATATATAGGATTTTAAATTATAAATATATTAGACAAAAATAAGAGATTACTATTTGGTATTTGTAATACAACTTGATTTGTCGTATGTGCTTGGCATATAATTATGAAAAACATTATTATTATCTTTAAAAGATTCTCTTTGTAACCTTTTACTATATTTGAATATAAATTGTGATAAACGAGTATTGTCGTATATTTTCATTATAATAGTTTGTAAAGGTGCATCACCCCATCTACAATAAAATATATTACCATTTTTATCAATTTCTTTAATCATATCAATTATCTCTTTTGTATTCCATATATTAGGTCTTGTTATTGAAAAATTATTATAATACATTATTGGCATAGATAAAGAAACCTCTTTGTCTGGATAATCTTTATCTTTTAACGCCTTATAAAGTTTTTTAAACTTATCAAAATGTTCTGAAGAACTATCTATAATATGATCTACAAATAATTCTTGAATTTTATCTTTTTTGTCTGGAAATAAATTAATAAAAAAGTCTTTCATTTCATAATTGCAAATACTACAATCCATATGAATAATATTTGAAACATAATTAAAATTATTTTTTTCCAATAATTCAAAAACATCTATATCAATATTTTCTTCTATTATACTATCATCGTCTAATCTCATAACATAATCATATTCTTTGCAGTATTTGAAGAAATGTTTTATCCAAAAGTAACACATCGAACGATATTTTTCATTTCGCCAATAAGGAACTGGGTTTGTATCTATACATTTTTTCATTTTTTCAATATCAATATGTTCTGGAACTTTAAAGTCTCCATCGTCTATTTTTTTAAAAACAATAATGTCTCTACATTCGGTTCTTATACTTAATAGTATTTCACTTTTTGCATTATCATCATAATCACCTTCGTGTAAAATTATTATTGGATATTTATATTTAGAATTAAAATTTTTAAATAAAAAATAGAGACAAGTTTTAAGATATATTTTTCTTTCAATATTGTTTTGTGTTAAAATATAAATAGCAGCTTTTTGCATTATTATATATTAATGTAATTAATAAATACTATATATTCGTTTATATAGATTTATTAAAATTAATATGACCATTTAAATGATAATTATTATATAAATGGTAAGAAGATATATCAGCGTCGCAAACAGAATCTTTAAAAAAAGCAAAACTATATAATATTATATCACTATTTTTAAGATTATTAATTATTATAGGATAAGATTGTTGCAAAGTTTCGCTATCTTTTTTTTTAAAAACGGATTTAGTATTATTGATATAAACGGTTATATCTTCATTGTTTAATATTAATCCTATAAAAGTTTTATCATCATCAAATATATCAGGATCAACATTATAAATATTATATTCGTGTATATTTATTTTTATCTGTACTGTATATTTTTTCTTATTATACATTTCATTAAAAAATGAAATCTCGTTAGAATTATTTTTTTTAATATTATTACAATCATTATCTTTACATTTTTTATCTAAATATTTACCAAAATCATTTATTCTATCATTTGTTTTTATATTATATTCATTATAATTATTAATGTTATTATGGAGACTTATCATAAAATCGTTACATTCTTCATTATTGATACATTCTATATTAATATTATTGACGACAACTTTTGTTGATTCAATAATATTAATTGAAATTAAATTACCATCGCTTAAGTTTTTAATGAATAATAAATTGTTTTCAATTTTATTATTATCTTTAAATTTAAATGTAATTAAAAATGTTGAGATATCCAATGTTGTTGTATTAAACAATATAGGTATAAATATTTTATCATTTACTTTAACATAGTTATATACATTTAGACTTTTAATATTAAATGATACCCAATCATTTTCAATAAATCTCAATTTTCCATTTCCTAGTTCATCTTTTAATTTTTTAATTCCATTGCTGTTATTTGCCGAACCATCAATTGTTGGTTTTAATTCAATTAAATCGTCTGGTATTTTATCTCCAATATTTTTCCACATCATACCCAATAATTCTTGATTATGATTGTTTGGTATTTTAATATTAAGTTCAATATCTTTAATATCGAACCCTACAATATTTGGATTTAATGGGTATTTAGATAAATAAGGCTTTTTTGAAAAACTAACAATAATATTTTTACTATTCTCTGTTTTATTATCTAATAATAGTTTAGTATCATTTAAATTATCAGTATAATACGATGATATTAATGATATTAAATATTTTTTTTTCAATAATCTACTTATTTTAAAATTGTCAATTATATTTTTATTACACACGATTGTATTATATTCATCAGCATCATCATAATTCATATTTGTATTATCTTTATTAATATTTTCATTATTAATATTTTCATTATTAATATTAATATTAGTATTAGTATTAGTCATATTATCTGTATTCTTGATATCATCCATATTCTCCATATTCTCTATATTCTCCATATTCTCTATATTCTCCATATTCTCTATATTATTTGATTTTCCTAGAATTCCGTTTTTTAAAATATATATATTTTTAGATATATAGTTTTTATAAGACAATAGTGATAATAAAATAAATATTCCTAGTAATACTCCAATTATATACATTAATGAATCAGTCATTTCGAACTTATCTATTTAATATACATAATTATAAAAAGATATAAGAAATATTTATTAGTATAATTTATATAGTAAATGGAAAATAATATTGACTTTATGTCGTTTATAAATAAAATGAATAAAATGTCGAAAAAAGATGTTGTTCTTCGTGAGGATGGAGAAAGCGAAGATGATGATGACGTTGTTGTTACAAATAAAGATATAAAACGCAAAAAGGTTGTTTCTAAAGATAACGGTTCAAAAGATAAAGACGAAGAAAATAAAGAAACTAAAGAAGATGATAAAGATGAAGATGACGAAGATGAAGATGATGATGACGATGATGAAGATGAAGATGAAGATGAAGATGATGAAGACGAAGATGATGATGAAGATGAAGATGATGATGATGATGATGATGATGATGAGGGTAATTTAACAGAAAACAAATTATATAATCTTTTAAATAGTTTTTTCGTAGATGAATATGGAGTAACAATAGCAACATCTATGTCAAATATATCATATGAATTGCATAAATTAAATGGTAATATTGGTAAATATTTGAAAAAATAAAAAATAGGTATATAATATATAATGTATTCTGATATTAAAGAAACTACATGGTATTGCAAAAAATGCAAAACAATGATAGATAATTGCATTGATATAGATTATCATAACAATGTTATACATCCTAATTATGATGATGTTTATGTTAAATCGTGGTATAATAATGGGAAGAAAGGTATTTCGCCATATGACTAAATTATCTTATTAAATATAAGAACTCCATTTTTTTTTATCTAATTTATGATTATTATTTTTATCATCTTTTAAATATAAACCATATTTTCCCAAGTGCAATTTATAATCTTCTTTTAAATATATAATCTTCTTTGGTAAAGATTTAATAAAAGATATTTCGACATTAGATATTGTATCAATAGTTTTTTTTCTCCATTTAAGAAATGATTCAATATTCGTGTATGTATTATTTTCTTTATTGTAATAACAGTTTCCATATTGTGTTTTAATAAAACCGGTAGCATATTCCTTTTTATTTATTGTATTTTTTTCAACTTGTAACGGTATAATATGAGAAATACTTGTTATTATTTTTGAATATAGATTATCAAGTATTTCTTTTTTATTTAGTTTAGAATGGATAATATCATCAAGGTCATTTTCCATATTTGATGTAAATTTTATATCGCATAAATAAGGCATAACATCGCCTATATAATTTATAATGTTAATTCCTAGTTCCGTCGGTATTAATAAGTCTTTTTTAGTTCCTCCAATATTTATATTATTTTTTTTTACTATAACATTATCGCAGTTATATTTTTTAATAAAACTATCAATTTCATATGTCGTCTGAGGGTTTTTTCCCAATATAACATATTTTTTATCCAATAACTTCTCTATAATAGATGAATATGTAGATGGACGTCCAATTCCTTCTTTTTCTAACTCTTTAATCAATTGTATTTCATTATACATAGATGGTATATTTTCTATAATTCCATTAGACGAATATTCATAAGAATAGCATTTTGATGTTTCAATTAATATAATTAAGCTATCGTAAGATTCGATATTATGATTGTATATTATATTAAATCCATCAAATGTCATAAATGATTTAGTTGATGAAAAAGTATATTCGCATATATCTTTTGTATTAAAAGTAATCTTGATATCAGTATATTCACAATCAACCATTAAAGAAGCTAAAGTACGATTACGGATTAGTTCATAAACTTTAACATGCGTTGATGTACATTTATTAAACGAGCAAGAAATTATAGAAGGGTTTGTTATCCTAATTGCTTCATGTGCTTCTTGTGCATTTTTAACATTTGTTTTATATGTTCTATATTTAGCATATTTTTCGTCATATGTTGATTTTATATAATTTAATATTTTTGTTTTTGCTTCATCACATATATTTGTAGAATCAGTTCTTAAATAAGTTATTAATCCATTTTCATATAAATCTTGTGCTATTTTCATAGTATTTTTTGCGTTTAATTTATATTTATTATAACAGTCTTGTTGCATTGTTGTAGTTGTATATGGAGGAGGTGGTTGTATTTTTCTTATATTTTTATCGTAACTATTTAAATATTCAGTATTTGTTTTAAGTTTATCTAATATTTGTTTTACAATGCCAATATCTTTAATTTTTAAAACTTTATTTTCATTTTCTATATTTAATATTCCAGTTAAATTATCTTTTTTATTTTTTTTATCAAATATAAATTTACATTCAATTGTCCAATAAGGATTAATTTCTTTTTCAAATATGCGTTTTTGTTTATTTATACACATAATTAACGCAGGTAATTGAACCCTACCAGCACTTAAATGATTTAAGCCAAACTTATTCCATAAAATAGGAGATACTTTATATCCTATCAACCTATCTACTATTCTTCTTGTTTCTTGAGCATTTACAGTATTGATATCTATATTACGCGGATTAGATAATGCGTTTTTAACAGCATTTTCAGTAATTTCGTTGAAAGATACGCGATGACAAGCTTTATTTTTAATAAGGTCTTTTATACATGTCATTAAATTATTTGCGATAGCTTCTCCTTCTAAATCGGGGTCTGCTGCTAAATAAATTATATCAGACTTTTTTACCAAATCTCTTATATTTTTAATAACCTTTGGATTGCTTTTAATATATTCAATTTTCCACGTATCTACGTCAAACCCCAATGTTTCTTTTGGTAAATTGAATATATGTCCGCTAGAATATGTTACAGTTGTATCAGGATCTTTTAAATAATTTTTGATAGTTTTGATTTTTGTATAACTTTCAACAATAATAAGACGTTTCATTATAATAGATATATGCGATTTATATATGTCATTTTTTGTATGTAATATTATTTAAAAAAATGTTGTATATATATATTATAAATGTTAACATATTTACCGTGGAAACATCAAAAAAATAGAGTATATAGCTGCAATATATCGAATAGTTTAGAATTAAATGATATACATACGATAAGAGAATGGGTTATTTCGCAAAGTCCAACTAAAGAAACTTCTACACATTGGTGGTATAATGAATTACCTGTTAATATTGGTGATAGTTTTTCTAATATATCAAACTGTGATATTATTACAAAAATGTTTAAATCTGAAACAGGAGATAATTATAATATAGATATATTGACTGATATGAATGAAATATATATATCCGCTCCTACAAATGAAAATAAATTGAATGATACATCTGATAATATTTTTTACACAAGACATATAGATGGTCCATTTTATTATATCCCATTTGCTTCATGTTATAGATTAATAATAGGATTAGATGATAATAAAGAGATTTCAACTAACTTTAATTTAATCCCAGAGGTTCATACATTGAAAAAAGGAGATGTTGTAGCATTTGATTTTCACAGAGAATGTCATTATATCACGAAGAACGATTTAGAACCAATAAACGAAGACTTTCGCGTTATTTTAAAAATACATTATTGTATATATCCGCGGTGGGCATTTTATATAGGAAAGTTTTTAGGACTTTTAACAATATTATACAATAAAAAATTTCGCAATTTATTCTTATACACAATAACTACAAATACAGTATATGATAAAATAGTTGTAAAAACTATGATACTAACTACAAAAATAGTGCACGATATTGAATATTATATTGGCTATAATAATATTAGTTATTTATGTTTTTTAATGTTATTTTCTTTAAAAACAAACTATTATATTTTTTTATTCGGGAGTTCATTTGTTCATTATTTTAGAATGATTGATTCAATATCTAATAATTGTAATAATTTAGTTTTAACACGAGATTATAGGTTGTACAAATTTATCCATATTATACAATTAATATATATGTGTTATTCATATAATAGGTTTTCGAATATAACCACATATTTAATATTAATATCATATACTGTTCCAATATATCGTTTGTTAAGTTTTGCGAAGCTTGTATTATTGATATCGTTGTATGATAATATGTATTTAATATCATATAATAATTTGTATGTATTATCTCATTTATTATTATCTTTATGCGAGTGTTATTATAAAATTAGTACATAATTCTATAACTTTTAAACTTTTCTATATTTTCTTATAAAAAAAATTAACAATACATTTTGAGTACATAATTTATTAATTCTATAACTTTTAAACTTTTCTATATTTTCTAGGAAAAAATAAATTATGTACTCAAAATATAGAAATATATAAATATGACATCATCTATACCGAAAGACATAAAGTTATATGATAAAATTAAAAAAAAAACTATTTATCGAATATCCTGTAAATTCAGCTTATAGGTCTGGTAATTTAGTTAAAAAATATATCAAAGCATATGAAGAAAAATACAAAACATCGGAAGCATATTATGGAAATAAAAATGAAGAAATAGGATTAACAAGATGGTATAAAGAAAAATGGGTTAATCAACGAGGAGAAATTGGCTATAAATATGAAGGGGATATATATAGACCTTCTAAAAGAATTACAATAAATACTCCAAAAACACATAGTGAATTAACTAAAATACAGATAGTAAAGGCTATAACTGATAAAAAAAATAATGGGCGTGTTAGCAAATTTTAAAAAATATAAAAATAGATAATATAAAATTATATAACGTATAATATATGCTATGAAGTATAATATATAATGTATGTTATGGAGTATAATGTATGTTATGGAGTATAATGTATGTTATGGAGTATAATGTATGTTATGGAGTATAATGTATGTTATGGAATATGTTATGACTAATTAATATATGCCTTGACGATTTCGTTGATTTTATCACCATACTCATCAAAACTGAAGAGATTACGCATAGGACATTTGAATAAGAATTTTTCAACATTACTATCGTGTGTGTAGCGATTGGCGATAGTTGCCTCAATTAATTGATTTTTCAAGTATTTGAATAAACAAGCACTATGCATTTTAGAGCCATTAATGCTTCCTGTTTTTGCCGAACAAGGGATAGGAATGGATATATTTCCATTCGACTTCTTAAAGCCACTCATACAGATACAGCACATGTCTTTGTTTTTTTCACAAGAAATTGCGAATGAACCCTCCATATTTATAGGAAGGTTTCCAATAGTCCAAGATGGAACTTTCACAGCCATCTTTTCTAATCTTTCGCAAACAGAGTTGTTATAGTTGAAGTCTGTATCAAACTTTTTGACATTAAGACAAAACTCCGTCTTGAACTCAATCATATCAGTCATAACCTTCAGTTCTACTTTTTTCTTATCTATAATACTCATATTGTCAATCTTTGTTCCCGTATTTCCAGAAATACTGATACCGCTTTTTGACATTATGAACATATTGCACAAGAAATCAAGATTGCCGAATGGAGGCTGGATGAGATAATTATTTCTCACCACAATATCAAAACTAACATTGATAGTATGTCCAGGACACATATAAGGAATCTTACCGACTGTTATAGCGAACTCTAGTTTGGTTACACTTGAAACAGCCAATTTGAAATACTTGTTTCCCGAATCCGTAGTATAGTGCGAAGATATAATTACGTTTCCGCGGTCAAAGTCGTCATTAATTATATTCTTAATATCTTCAATAAGACCTTTCGCGGACAAGTTATCCGATACGCAAATATCCAAATCATTTGGAGTAAGCAGACGACCGGAAGTTTCGGGATGATACTGTTTGTTCCAGAACTTTTTGTTTTCCCATATATTCGAATGAGACTTATTGTACTCGTAATTGTAATGATTTGAAATAATCTTGTCACGGACATAACCCCCGAAAATAACACCGTCGTAATCAAATACCTTATTTACAACTCGTGTGTATAAGGTATTTTTGATATGGTCGGGGCTGAACTCGGCTTTAACAAAAGATGACATTCTGTTTAAGAAGATGAGAAAAGTTGAAAGACTGGGACTTAGTAACAAATACTAAAACTTGTTGTAAATAACTTGTGAAGAATATAATCTATTTAATAAAACTTGATACTTTTTATCAAAAGATTGATTGTATTCTTGATATTGCTATGTATATTTTTTATATTGTACTTATCATTTTTTATAATATTTTAAAAAATATAGAACATATTTATCCAATATCATTTTCTATTTTTGCCTTAGCATAAGCATACAATACATTTTCGGCAGTATCTATTGGTAATAAATAATCTTTAGCCGCATAAAACTCCGGTCCTGTACGTGAACCTCTGTTTACTAATGTTCGTAAAGCGTTAATATCATGAAGTTCATATTTTAAACGAATTGTTCTATTATTAATAGTAAAGTCTATGAATATTGAAGATATTATTTTTGTACTTCCATTGGGCATATAAAAACTATTAGGATATTTAAAAACGGTGTTAAAAACTTTTAAATTAGTAATATTTTTATTATTTGGGGTATTCTCGAATGCGATAACCTGATTTGGGAAAGGCAATCCAGAACCTGAATAATTAGACATTCTATCTATAGGATTAGGTGCTATTAAAATAACAGAATCATACTTTTCATTTTTTTTCATAACACCGGCAATATTTACATTTGAATAATTAGAATTAAATGTAACATTTAATTTTACGTATTCATCTTCGAAAATCATTATTAATACTTCTATATTTTATATATAGAATTATTTTTATAATATGATTAATATAAAAATTATTGCACACGCGTGCTTGTTCCAAGACCATTTTTATTAACCTCTACTTTTTCGCATGTAGTTGCTGTACATTTTACTATATAGCGTTCGGGATACATTGTTCCATTTTCGCTAAAAGGTCTATTACAAGGAGCACAAGGTGCCAATGTATCTAAAACATTTAACCTATTTCGCTCAATAAGTTTTTCAGCATTTTCTTGTAAAAACATTCTACTTTCATAACTGCTTTTAACCATATTGTTGGTATATAAATCAGTCATTAGTTCGGCATTTACCATACATCTTGGTCTATAATCAGTAAATGAACGTCCGTCAGACATTTTTAACGGACAATCGGGTTTAAGTTCAGTTGATGAAAAAAAACTCATTATAGTTATTTTATCTTATACAATTACAATATTTTTTATTTTTGTTTTTTAATATGTTCTAATATACGTGTTAGTAATTGTGCTTTTGTACCTTCGGTATTTAGCATTTTATCAGCACATTCTTCACGTAATTTATCTAAATTCATATTTTTATATCTTTTTATTGATGATTTATCACCTTCGTTATTAAATGTAATATCAGAAGATACTGATATATTATCAGCGATATCTATATGTTCTACTACATTTGACGAAACAGTTTCTTCATCATTATAATCCCCGACATCATAAAAAGATTTATTATCAGATAATGTTATATGCGTAACTGTGCTATCATCTTCAATATTAACGTAATCTTGAACCTCTACAGGTATTTCAATAGTTGTTTTTTTAGTATTTACAATCTCTTTTTTTAAAGGGATAGTATTACAAATATCACCTCTGTAAGATTTATCATAAGTATCATTTTCTTCATAATGATATTTATCGGTATCATTTCCTCCTTTATAACATTTATCGGAAACATTATTATCAGTATCACAACATTTTACGGCAATATTAGTATCTTCCTTGACAACACTATCTTTGAATATTTCATTCATAGTTTTGTCATAATTATTCCAATTTTTTGCCAACAATTCTGTCCTTTCTCCTTTTTTTATTATATTAACTCTTTTTTCAAGTAGAAAGAAATTACCTTCTAATATTGTAAGTTTTCTCCATAGAAACATAATTAAAAATAACAAGATTGAAAATATAACAAGATTAATATTTACATATGGTTGGTTAAATAAAAAGCTGTACATTATTTATTAAAATCAGAACATATTTTGTTTTTCATTTTAATCGCATTATCTATTATTGTTTTAGGAAACTCTTTAATATTCAACAACTCTATCGCAATGCATAAATATGAATGTCCTTTATTTATTTTATACGGGAAATAGTATTTGTTGTCGCGGGGTATAGCATCGACTGATAAGTTTATAAATTTATCAGGATATAATTCTTCTAACTTTATTAATTTATGAAAATGTGTTGTTATAATTAATGTTATTCCATTTAAATTACTTAGATATTCAATAACCGAATATGCAGTTGACATTCCTTCTATTGGTGGAGTTGAATGCATTGGTTCGTCCATTAAAAATAACCCTTTTTTACCTTCATTATTTATCGTTATAGCTTTTTTAATCATATTAAGACAATATTCAGCCTCCGCTTCAAAATATGATTTATCACCGAGAACATCGGATACACGCATAAAAGAGTTTATTGTATCATATAATATCATTTGTGATTTGTAACTATATGTTATACCAATTGTTTGTCCCAATATTATATTAGACAATATTGTTTTTACATATGTTGTCTTACCTCCTGCGTTTGGTCCAGTAACGATAATGTTTTTATTTAAGTTAATTGGATTAGATACTTGTTCATTATTTAGGATAGGATTTTTGGCATTCCATAATAATGTTTCTTTATCATTATAATATACAATCGACCAATCATCAGTCAAAGCTAAATTATTTATTGAATATATAACATCAATCGCGTATATAGTTTTCAATAAAGAAGACAATTGATCTTTTAATACATCGTCCTTCCATATTTTATAAATATCAGTCATACTATTATTGATATCAATATTATGAAAAGATTTATCTATATTAAAATATGAATCTACTATATCAATTGGTAAGTTATTTGTTATATTCAGTGAATGTTTTACAAAACAAACCAATCCTTTCATTTTTGTATGAAGTTTTTGCTTTGTATTATATAAAAATAGTGCTACTTCAAATGTTTGATACATATTATAAACATAAACAGCCACGTATAAAAATATAGATATAGCTTTTGTAATATCAACTCGTATATTTCCTGTTGGTTTTAATAAGAATAATAATAAATTATAAATTATTTCAATATACGACGATATACTTAAATTCATATTTAAATATTTATTAATATACATATATGGTGCTACAAATGCACTGCAAGGATATAAAAATGATGTTATTGGTATAAAATATATTTTATATGTATGATATATGTCTAGTAATATTTCAATATAGTTAATGTAATTTAATATAAATGAAGAAGGAAATAATATTTCAATAGATGTGTTATTCTCAATTTCCTCAGATATCTTATAAATCCATAGAATGTCATTTTCGTATTCTTTTAAAATTTCAATATCAATATCATAATCAATAAAAGTTTTCTGTCTTTTTTCTAAAATAATCTTATCTTTTATCGGGTGTTGAACAAGTTTTTTTATCAATATTTTACTACCATCTAATAATGGCAAACAAGAAACCCAATTATCTATAGTAGTATCTTTAAATACATCATCAGAAATGTCTATTTTTTCTCCCGTAATAATATCGTTTGACAATATTTTATCCAATATAACATCTTTTTTTGCTTTATCGAAATCAAAAAGTTCGCGAAAGTCTTCTAAAGTTTCGTCGTCCATTATTTATTATATATTATTAAAAAATGATATATAATTTCGCAGTATTATATATTTAAATAATGAACAAAGATTACGATTTAATACATCCGCACGATAGATGTTCACTATTAGAATTTATAGAAAATGAAGAATATAAATTGAAATCTTCTTCTCTACGAATTAAAAAACTTAGAGCCGTTTATGAACTTAAACCACTTCCACAAATTGTTCAAAAAGTAAAACCTGATGATGATATTGAAACATCTTATACTTCAACAAACAATATAGATGAAGATGATGGCGATACTGATATAACATCTAATGATGTAAATAATGCGAATGATGTAAATAATGCGAATGATGTAAATAATGCGAATGACAATATTTTACTTCCAATAAAAAAACCTAATGTTTTAAAAAGGTTATATTTGTCGTATAAAAAATATTCAATCAAAAATATTCAAAAAAGTGAAGAATATCACGAATATCTCATGTACGATGAAGATTTTGACAATTGTTACTATTATAAGCCAAATAAAAATATGTGGTATGATTCTCTTTTCAAATAAATATATTTTTTATGTATATTATAATAGTAGAATAATATTATATATTATGAAAGAAAGTGAAATTATACCATTTAAAGAAAATAAATATATAAATGATGAAACACCAATTGACAATATAAAAAGTTTTTCATTGGATAATAGAATTTCATATTATTATTATATAACAAAACTTCTTGCTAAAATTAATATAGATAGATGTTTGGAAAAAATAAAGAGTAAAAACTTTAAGATACGAAGTTATACAATTGATGATGTCTTAATTTTAGAAAATAAAATAGGTTCTAAAAGTGTATATGGAGTTATATACTTATCCAGTATTGCAAATAGTAAATGCGACCAGTGTATAGCTTCGAAGGTTATGGCATACGAAGATGAAAACATAAATGAAATAGAAATTATGAAATATATTACCGACGAAGTTTTATTAAAAAAAAAGTCTAAACATTTCGCTATGATGTATAAATATACAATATGTGATAATGAAAAAGTTAATAGCAAAAATAGGATTGTTTGTATTAATGAGTTAGCACACGGAGACATTAAAATGCTTGTAACCAGTGGAGATTTATTCAACGATTATGAAGAATTAATGAACATGTTATTTCAAACATTTATATCTATTGGAACATTTCAAAATTTGATAGGATATATACATGGCGATACACATTATGGCAATTTTTTATATCAAAAAAATGATGAGGTTGGGTATTATGATTATTTATTTGACGGAAAACATTATTATCTTAAATCTTGCAATTATAATATTATGATTTATGACTTTGGATTTGCCGAGAAGAAACACCAATATAATATGAATAGCCATAAAATATCACGAGATTATACAATAATAGGTAGCTTATTCATGGATGAACGTAAAACATATAATTCAAAAAATAAAATGATAAATAGAAACATTTACAATATTTTACTAAAAATTTCTAAATTTACAGAAAACTTAAATTCAAAGGATTTTTTTAACTATTTAATAAAAGATATCTTTATCCCATATTCTATTAACGGATTATTTATAACATCACCACCTCACAATTCAAAAATAATAAACAATACACCTTTCATAATAAACTAAAAAATGATATAAAATATTCTACATAATAATATTAATAATGAATCAAACAGACAATATAGTTATATATAATAAAGGGTATATTCATTTAATTGACAAAGAGCCATATGAAACAAATGAAGATGTTTTTAAAAGAGGTTGGTTTATCGTTATTAATAAAGATAATGAAGAAAATATGAATAAGTTAATATCAATGTCTATTATTACAAATAATATTGATAAAGGTATGGAATATTAAAGGTATTATAAAATATATTCAACTAAGTATCTTATTTATCTAATATTAATCTTATATTTTGAATTATTATTTATGCATTTATCACTATTATTTGCAATAATAGATGTATCTGTTTTTATTTTTTAAAAAGTCTATAATAAAAAACATTATTATAACATATATTTGAATACAATACATACCGCAAATATTGTAGTTATAAAGTTCAAGAATATTATAAATATTATGAATGGTATTAAATAATATAATGCGTACATTAGTATCGGTTTTACAATCTCGTATCTAATATTAGATTTAAGTATTTCGTCTTTTATAATATCAATAAAAACATTTATTAAATTATAATCGTGTTCAAATTCTTCATTTTTTTCTTTAGCATTCATTTTATACTTTTAAAAATATACCTCTTACTATACAAAATATATTAAGAATTATAAATAAAACCTATTATACTTATAATATTTTAATATTTCGTATAAATTAGAATGAGTAAATATTCAGAAGCATTAAAAGAATATAATATAGGAAAAGATAAATGGTGTATTCCAAAAAAAGGTACAGATGATCATAAAATTATATTAAGAATGATGGAAAAAAATAAAGGTTCGAAGCTTTCTACAAAAGAACCAAAAGTTCCTAAAGAACCTAAAGTTCCTAAAGTTCCTAAAGAACCTAAAGAACCTAAAGTTCCTAAAGTTCCTAAAGTTCCTAAAGAACCTAAAGTTCCTAAAGTTCCTAAAGAACCTAAAGAACCTAAAGAACCTAAAGAACCTAAAGAACCTAAAGAACCTAAAGAACCTAAAGTTAAAGTATCAAGTATTCATAAAGTATCAAAAAATAAGGATATTATTAATTTTCCTATTTCAATGAAAAATTTATCAGATAAAAAATATAGTAAATCTTCTGTAAAAAGTCGTCAAAATACATCAAGAGTTTTTATCAAAAAACTAGATAATGGGAAAAATGCTAATATAATTGCTAACTTTTTTAAAAATAAACTAATTAAAGATAAATATACATTAGATAACCGCGTCGCATTTTATAAGTACATTAACA
>Ga0209702_10003811_pt1 | contig 23126 bp, 21 predicted proteins | sample FRY01_FD_187210 | JGI IMG/M metagenome (GOLD analysis project Ga0209702, IMG submission 187210) | Freshwater microbial communities from Lake Fryxell liftoff mats and glacier meltwater in Antarctica - FRY-01 (SPAdes) (version 2) | ecosystem: Environmental > Aquatic > Freshwater > Ice > Glacier... | reverse complement strand
TGCGCAGCTATACCCATGGTACTTTCATTGTCCTCCTTGGCTAGTTTGCATTTTTTGGAGAACCCTTATATTGAATGGACTTTTATAAGTTTGGGTCTTGTCTTTGTCCTCACATCTCTTTGGCCTAGTTATAAAAAAATCCATAACAGAGCAAAACCTTTGCGCTACGCTGCATTTGGTTTTGCGTTTATAGCATTGGGCAGACTTAATTTAACAGAGTTATGGGAAATTAGCAATACCGTTATAGGCGCCTTATTGGTCGCTCTTGCCCACTATTTCAACTGGAAATTATTAAGGGCTAAAGTAAATCACAACCATTAGCTTTTATTTAAATTATATTGACATAATTTTTAGTTTATTTTAGTAAGTTTGTATTTGATGAAAAATGGTCTGTTAAAAAGTAGCATTACCTCTCTGTTCCTTCTCCTTTTCCTTTCAATGAAAATGGTGGGGTTTCATGTATTATTGCATACAGACGATAAGGATCATGCCTTACACTGTTCTGTTTGTGACCATGCCATCGCACATAATTTAACACCTGCAATAAGTCCTGATTTACAGGATTTTAAATTTGAAAACCCCGAATTTATTGTTCGGAAAGAGAGCATCAAAAACTACCATTTTATTACTTTAAGCAAACTTGCTCTTGGTCAGCTTTTTTCACGACCTCCTCCTTCTTTAGTTTAAGTATCCTTTTTCAATTTTAGTAAGTAAAGAAAAAGTTAATCCTCCATATTATTTACTTTCCATTAGTCTTTTAAAAGAGCAATATAAGCTCCTTTAGGATTAAAATCGCAATCTAAAATAATGTCGGATTTTAACAATTTATAGGTCCATTATTTGTACTTCTACATTTCATGGACATGAGATATAATTAATATTTTAATATACTATAAACAGATTGTCTTTCAGGGCACTAATAGAATAATCTTGCCTCGATTTCTGTAATTTAAAATGTATTCTATCTCATTATTGCTTGCTTTTGAAATAAAGATAATTATGGTCAATGTAAAAACCACAAACATAATTTTGTCTCCAAAATAATATACTGAACAAATGAAAAAATTACCCGTAACCGTTTTAAGTGGTTTTCTAGGTTCTGGAAAAACCACATTATTAAATCATATTTTACACAATAAAGAAGGATTAAAAGTCGCCGTTATTGTTAATGACATGAGCGAGGTGAATATTGATGCCCAATTTATTAAAAATGAAAACACCCTTTCAAGAACCGAAGAAAAATTAGTAGAAATGTCTAACGGCTGTATCTGTTGCACCTTACGGGAAGACCTTATGGTTGAAGTCGAAAAACTAGCTGCCGAAAATAAATTCGATTATTTACTTATTGAGAGTACAGGAATAAGCGAACCAATTCCGATTGCACAAACCTTTACTTTTGAAAGCGAAGACGGTGCTATAGATTTAAGTCGGTTTAGTTATATAGATACCATGGTAACGGTAGTGGATGCCTTTAATTTTTTAAAAGACTTTTCCAGTGCTGATTATTTGACGACGAGGGCGCTTACTGACATAGAAAATGACAATAGAACAATCGTTAATCTGCTTACCGATCAAATTGAATTTGCCAACGTTATCATCATCAACAAAGTTGATCTTGTCACTGAAGAACAGCTTAAGGAGCTTTGTGCCATAATCCAAAAATTAAATCCTGAGGCCCGTATTATTCCCGCGAACCAGTCGAAAGTTACCTTGGACAATCTCATAAATACAAATCTGTTTGATTTTGAAAAAGCTGAGGCCTCTGCAGGTTGGATAAAAGAGCTAGAAAATGAGCATGTTCCAGAAACCGAAGAATATGGTATAAGTTCTTTTGTTTTCCAAAGTAAAAAACCGTTTCATCCCGGTCGCTTTTTACAGTATCTCGATACAAGTTTTCCAAAAAGTATTATTAGAAGCAAAGGCTTGTTTTGGTTAGGGTCTAGGTCTGACCAAGCATTAGTGTGGAGTACCGCAGGAGGCTCGTTTAAGGCAGATGATGCAGGTGTTTGGTGGGCATCAATGCCTTATGGCGAGCGTATTAACTATATCACTTTCAATGAAAATAAAAATCAAATTGAATCTAGCTGGGACACGCTATTCGGGGACAGAAAAATAGAATTGGTCTTTATTGGACAATATTTGAAAAAGGAAGAAATAATAACCCAATTAAATGATTGTTTACTTACGAATAGTGAAATAGAACTATGGAAAAACAAATCATTCCCCCAAGAAGACCAATGGCCGATTATAAGATGATAAATAACTCAAAACCTTAAAAATGATACAAACAATAGAATTAACTAAAAAGTACGGCGATTTTACCGCACTTGACAAACTGAACCTCTCCATAAAAGAAGGGGAAATCTTTGGACTTTTAGGTGCTAACGGTGCAGGAAAATCTACGGCAATCAATATGCTGTTGGGCTTTTTAAATCCCGATTCCGGAAAAGTACAAATCAATGATATAGATGCTACTAAAAACGCCAAAGATGCACGAAAGATAATTGGCTATATTCCAGAAAACGTCAACCTCTATCCCTATTTATCGGGAGTTGAAAATTTAGACTATTTCTGTCGCTTGGCTGGGTTGAAGTATTCAAAAACAGAATTGCAGGATTTTTTAGCGAGCTGTGGTCTTCAAAGCGAGGCAAATGACCAAGAAGTATCTGCTTATTCTAAAGGAATGCGACAAAAAGTGGGTATTGCCATAGCTTATGCCAAAAAAGCTAAAGTATATCTCTTGGACGAACCTGCAAGCGGATTGGACCCTTTGGCAAGCAAGGAACTTTCCATACTTCTCAAAAAATTGGCTTCCGAAGGCGCAACCATTTTAATGGCGTCCCACGATATTTTTAGGGTGCGCGAAGTTTGCAATCGTATCGGCATCCTCAAAAGCGGGATTTTGGTAAAAGAGTTATATGCCAAAGACGTAAGCGCCAACGAACTGGAGACCTTGTATCTAAAATTTATGCAAAACTAACACGAGAATTATGTTTCAAATCATTAAAAACGAATGGCGATTTTTAGTTCGTAGTCGCCTATTAATAGCAATAAGCATTGCGTTTGTTTCCATTCTGTTACTATCTATTTTTTTAGGGAATTATCAAACACAAAAGCAAGAGCAAACCTATCAAAAAGCCACAGAACACTTACGCCAGCAATGGGTAAGCATTGACGCAATGAATCCCCACAGTGCCGCACATTATGGCACATACGTATTTAAACCTGCTAATTTATTGAGCAATCTCGATGAAGGGGTCAATAGCGTTACGGGAAACGTGCTTCGACTTGAAGGTCACGTACAAAACGAAATCGTACATTCCGAAGCTTCACAAATGCAAGCGGTTTCAAGATTTGGCAAACTAAAGTCGGCGTTATTGCTTCAGTATATCGTTCCTTTATTGTTGATTTTTTTGGCCTTTAACACCATCAGTAGCGAAAAACAAAGTGGTAGGTTAAAGCTATTGGTTTTACAAGGCGCAAAACCGTTAGAGATTATTCTGTCCAAAACACTATCTGTTTGGTTGTATGGGGTATTGCTATTGATTTTTGTAGTTGTCGTTTATGGTATTCTAAATTTTCAAAATTTAACTGCTGAAATTTTAACCAGAACAGGACTGTTCTTTTTGTCCTATGCCTTATACTATTTTATCATCAGCGGACTTACCGTTTTTTTATCTGCGCGTTGGCAAAACGCAACCCTTGCTTTAACATCAATGCTCGGTATTTGGATACTTTGGACGATTTTTTTGCCCAATATTCTTATGAGTTCTGCAGAAAAATGGTATCCACTTCCTAGCAGAAATGAATTTCAATCGGCAATGACTGAAGACCGCTCAAAAGGTATGGACGGGCACAATCCTTCCGACGAAAGAGGCATAGCATTAGAAGAAAAGGTTCTAAAGGAGTATGGCGTCGATAGCTTGTCGCAATTACCAATTAATTTTGATGGTATGCGTATGCAAGCTGATGAGGAGTACGGGAATAGCGTTTGGGACAAGCACTACGGTAGCAATCGCAATATATTGCACCAACAGAAAAAAAGCTTTCAATTAGGCGGTATCATCAATCCTTTTATTGCCCTGCAGAATACAAGTATGGGCTTTATGGCAAGTGACAATTTGCATCATCAGGAATTTTTGTTGCAAGTGGAAAACTACAGACGGGTTTTTATAAAAATGCTAAACGACAAGCAAACTTTTGGTGGGGCTAAAACAGGTAATTGGGGATGGAAAGAAGACAATGCCTTTTTTAAGTCTGTTCCAGATTTTGAGCATCGACCAACTCAAATTTCTGTTGTTTTGTCTAACTATATTATGGATGTGTCATTGCTCATCTTGTGGTCGATTGTTGTAATTGCACTTATCTTTTTCGGAACTAAAAAAATAAAAATCGTATGAGAAGTTTAAGCATATTTGTAAACGAATGGAAACATTTTACGCGGAGTCCTTTCAAAATCATAGCGCTTTTTTTGTTCACCGTAGCAAGCATTTACGGTTTACATAATGGAGCAGATTTATTTGAAAAACAAAAAAATGAGATTGAACGGCTCAATCAAGAAACAGAAGCCGAAATAAAAAACACGCTATCTTATTATGATACTGGCAAAAAAGGGCCTGATGAAAAACCTTGGGTTGACAATAATGAACCGTTTTGGGCCATCTATAACGCACCAACCTATCAATTCAAAACCCCATCACCTACTATTGTTTATGCCATTGGACAAACCGAACAATACGGGTTTTATAAAAGGATAAATACTTGGAGTAACCCTTACGATGCTGATATGACGCAGGAAATCTCCAACCCAGAGCGCATTCAGTCTGGCAATTTGGACTTCTCATTTGCAGTTCTATTTCTTTTGCCGCTTTTGTTATTGGTTTTACTCTACAACATTAAAGGGCTCGAAGCAGAACGCGGTTTTTTACCGCTCGTTATTGTTCAGGCGGGCTCAAAAAACTGGTGGATTTTATCAAGAACAGCCTTTTACGCCATTCTATTGCTATTGGTACTATTTGGTTTAATGCTTTACGGAGCTACACTTACCGATGTTTTCGAGACGAAAAATAATTTTTGGAAAATCTTCCTTTGGGTAACCATCTCTCTTTTGTTTTGGCTGGTCATCTATTTTTTAATCTTGTATTATGGAAATAATACCGTATCAAACACCTTACAAATGATTGGCGTGTGGTTGCTTTTGGCATTAATTATTCCAGCCACCATACAGCAATGGATAGCTATCGAAAAGCCAACAAATTTAATGGTTGACCTTATTGATGTAAAACGAGAAAAAACGAGCGAAATATATGAACAATCAAAGGAATTGATTGATGCTCAACTTTTCAAGTTATACCCTGATTTAAAAGAAACCAAAACGTTTAGAGATACCACCATTGTTAAAAATGACAGAGGCTATTCAACGGATGCTTTGGTTAATATTGAAATGAAAAATGCAACCAAAGGCATTGAAGCAGACAACTACGCTAAAAACAAACTTGTTGAAACTACGTACTGGTTTAATCCTCTAACCTACTTTCAAAATAAACTCAATAAACTTACGAGTACCCATTATGAAGATTACGAATCATATAGAAATGAGATTCAAAAAAGCGTGGACAATCGACTTGAAACAATGGTTTTCGATATCTGGAATAACGTTGAAGTCGATAAATTAAGATATCTGGAATACAATGCTATTTTCTCTAACGATAAGTAATTTGCAAAGAAGACTAAAAGAATTCTTTGACCATTATTTAAAGAGCAATGACGCCAAAAAAATGGATGGTTGAAGAGCTTCCTTTCACACCAGAAGCAGAATCGAAAGAAAAGGATCTAGACAAAAGAACCTTACCGAAGTGGCCATAAGTATGGTCTCTTGATAACGGCTTAAAGTTTCAAAAATTAATATTCAACACTTAAATTTCAAAACAATGATAACAAAAAAAGAAGTAATGAAAGCCCTAGAAGAATGGGTTAAAGGCGCGGTAAAGAGCCAGTGAACACTTCTTTAATTAGAGGGAGAAATGCAATTGAAAATTGGTTACGTCATTCTAACAAATACTAAAGTGGGAGCTCAATAAATAGTTAAAAATGGTGCAAACAGATAATCTTATATTTCATTATAAAAAAAAGGAGAATCATATATTTAAATTCCCTGACATAACTTTAAATGAGCAGGAGAATTTGCTCATTTTGGGTAAGTCTGGAATAGGAAAAACAACCCTTTTGCATCTTTTGGCAGGCTTATTAAATCCTGTAAGTGGAAAGGTAATGATTGAAGGCGTAGCTATTCATACACTTTCTCACTGGGGGTTAGATAAATTTAGGGGACAGCATATTGGGCTGATATTTCAAAAAAACTATGCTGTTCAATCTTTAAACATTGTTGAGAATTTACAGGCTCGCCTTTTTTTTAGTAGAAAATCCGTCAACAATAAGACAATTGATTTTTTCTTGGAACAGCTAGGCCTAAAGGACTGTAAAAAGAGTAAGGCAAATGAGCTCAGCGAAGGGCAACTACAGCGTTTAGGGATTGCTATGGCGGTTATCCACGGCCCAAAAGTTATTCTCGCCGATGAGCCTACCTCTAGTTTAGATGATGAGAATTGTGAAATGGTCATTAACCTGCTTATCAATCAAGCCAAACAAACCAACGCCAATCTCATCGTTATTACCCATGATCATAGGATCAAACCATTATTCTCAAATTCAATCTCATTATGAATATTTGGAAGGTAAGCCAACAAAACATAAAGGCAAAACCATTATATACGTTTTTAAGTGTATTCATTTTAGCCTTGAGTATAGCGCTTCTTTTTGGAATCCAACAATTGGAAACTTCCCTTAAATATCAAATGGAAAATAACTTGGGAGCTATTGATCTGGTCATTGGGGCGAAGGGAAGCCCTTTACAATTGGTGCTTTCTTCCGTACTTCATATAGATAACCCAACAGGGAATATCTTATATGAAGATGCAAAAAAAATTAGCAAAAATCCCTTGATTAAGACTGCCGTACCAATTGCTTACGGTGATAACTATAAAGGCTACAGGATTGTAGGAACTACCGATGAATTTGCAGCACTCTACCATGGGAAACTAGAAAAAGGACGTGAACCGAAAAAAGCCATGGAAGTAATACTTGGACATACTGTGGCAGAACAAGAGAACCTTAAAATTGGAGACACTTTGTTAAGCTCTCATGGATTGGTGGAAAATGATATAGATCTGCATTCTGAATACCTAACAGTAGTTGGAATATATCAACCTACAAAGAAGGTTATAGATCGCCTAATCGTTACCAACTTAAAAAGTGTATGGGAAGTTCACCATCATCATAATAATAAGGAGGAACATAAAAAAGAGGAAGATCATTTACAACATCATGAAAACCTTGATGAAGGAAAGGAAATAACCTCTTTATTGGTTTCTTTTAGAAGCCCTTTAGCCCTTTTGACGCTTCCTAAAAGGATCAACGAACATACCAACATGCAGGCAGCATTACCAAAATATGAGTTGGAAAAATTATACCAATATACTGGTATTGGCTTCAAAACAATTTCTTGGATTGCATATATGATACTTGTTATTTCTTGTCTGTCGATTTTTATAAGCCTATACAAAATGGTAAAAGAACGTGCCTTTGATCTGGCTCTTTTACGGACTTATGGCGCCAGCAACTTTCAATTGATACGAATGGTCGCTTATGAAGGATTAACAATTGGATTTCTCGCTTTCATGTTGGGGCTTCTTCTATCGAAAGCAGGACTGTACTTTCTTTTCAAAATGGTACAAACTCAATATAAGCAAAACATGCTTCAAGAATTACCATATCAGCAATTTTTACAGACAGGAGCATTGGTTTCAATATTGATATTAATATCTATTTCATTAGCCATTTATCCAATTATAAAAATGAATATAGCAACTATTTTGAGCCATGAAAAATAAAATTTTGATTATCGTTTCCCTTTTATTTTGCTGTACATGCCTTAGTCAGAAAAAAATAACTTGGCATGATCTCGCACAGGTAGAATTTTCGGAGAAATTTTTTCCTGCCTTAGAAGAGTATTTTCTATACCCAAAATTTTTGCCCTCTGTAAAGGATTTAGAAGGAAAACAGGTCGTCATCACTGGTTATTTTTTAAATATAGATCCTCAAGGCAAATTATTTATCCTGTCCAAAGGACCTATGTCGTCATGTTTTTTCTGTGGAGTTGGTGGCCCTGAAACTGCCATAGAACTGCAATTTATCTCCAAGCAGCACTTCAAAACCGATGACATTGTAACAATTACAGGAACATTAAAGCTAAATGCCGATGATGTGGAGCATTTTAATTACATCCTTACGGATTGTAAAGGACAAATTATTAATTAATCATACTTATACGACCCTATTAAAATGAACAGAAGAAAATTTTTCAAAAACGGATCAATACTCACATTAGGCACCACCTTATTACATCCTTTCAGCAGTATTGCTAACACTATTTTATATGAAGATGGTACCAGAAACAAAAAAGCAAAGAACATTATAATAATTGTTAGTGACGGAATGAGTATAGGAACCCTGAACATGACCGATCTCTATCTCTCAAGAAAAACAGGTAAATGTTCTAATTGGTTACAATTATACAAAGAAAATAAAGTGAACAGAGCCTTAATGGATATGGCTTCCGCTAGTTCCATGGTCACAGATTCTGCAGCTGCAAGCTCTTCGTGGGGAGGAGGTGTGCGCACAAATAATGGTTCATTGAATGTAAGTGAAAATGGAGAAGAATACATGCCTCTTTGGCAAAAATTTAAACAAGTAGGCAAAAAGGCAGGTTGCGTTACCACCGTTCCTATTACGCATGCTACCCCAGCTGGGTTTTGTATAAATTCTAAATCTAGAAATGCTCAAGAAGAAATTGCAGAGAAGTATCTTGAACAAAAATTTGACCTTATGATGGGTGGTGGGGACAATTACTTTTCTCCTGAAAAGAGAGAAGATAAAAAGGATATATACAAAGCATTTGCCTCCCAAGGGTATGAAGTCGTAAAGACAAGAGCCGAAATGTTTTCTGCATCTAATGGTAAGCCCATTTTAGGGGTATTTGATGCAGATGGCCTTCCGTATTCGATAGATAGGCAAAACAATAAGGAATTACTCCAAAAAGTACCAACGCTTGCTGAAATGACCCAAAAAGCAATTAATGCCATGAGCAATCATCCAAATGGTTTTGTATTACAGGTCGAAGCAGGAAAAGTTGACTGGGCGGCACATGGTAATGATATAGCAGCCCTAATTTATGATCAAGTAGCTCATGACGAAGCGATACAAGTAGCCATGGACTTTGCAGAACAAGATGGGGAAACGCTGGTCATAATTACTACAGATCATGGCAACGCCAATCCAGGAATTATTTATGGAAATGAAGCAAATGTAAATTTTGACTCCATTCAAGAATATAAACATACCAATGAATGGATTTTAAATGGTATAGGAAAAGAAACTTCCATATCCCAAATAAAAGAAAGGGTTTATTATGCCAACAATTTTGCGCTTACCGATGAAGAATCCCATCAATTGTTAAGATATTATACTGACCTGCAGACAGAGGATGGTCTTTACAATCCGCGGCACCTCCCATTTCAGGATTTGGCTAAAATGCAGCAACAGCACAATTCTGTAGGATGGATTAGTATGCAACATTCTGCAGATTACGTGGAATTAGCCATGTATGGCCCTGGAAGTTCTCTTTTGAAACCATTCGTAAAAAACACGGATCTTCACTATTTAATGCTCGAAGCGGCCGAGATTGAAAATAAATTTTAATAGAAATAGCTTGTTTTTAAAACATCTTTAAAAATTTAAGCGCAGTCTTTGTAAACTGTACCTTAAAAAAATCAGCAGAGACAAGTCATACAGACATGCTGTTTCAGGTATCGAAAGCTGTAATGGAAAAAGAAAACGTAACGGTTGAAGAAATACGCTTCATAGAACACGAAGTAGCGACTGGAGTTCAACCGGATATGAAAAAACACGGTAGGGGAAAGGACAAATGGCCGAAACTTTTCAAGAAAATATTTTCGTTGAGCACTATGCAAAGTAGACTTAACTTCAAGGATGTAGATTCAAGTAGAGTTTGCCCGTTTCCCCATTTTTCTTCGGGAATGAGCAAGCAAGTGGGATGGAAATCGTAAGCTTTGAAGTTGTGTCCAAGACCTTTGTAATGAAGCACATTTGCCAAAATTTAATCCTTCAACAAAAGCTCGTTTAGGTTATTTTTTGAAAAGGACGAGAAGGGACGGATTCGGTTTTATTCCTTTTTTTGGCAAATTTAAAATAAGCTGTTTAGTAAAAATATAAATTACACTTCTGCGTTAAACATAATTTAAAAAATAGACCATCGTTTCCGACAGTCTATCTCCAAATTAACTAACTCCTTAACCAACTTTAAAATAAAAAATAAAGTTCTCAAAATACGTACGCCAAGTTCACTCCGCCTTAAACAAACAAACCATACTTAATGTTAAAATTTTACTTTATTTTGACTGACAGGTTAATTGAGAAAATAATATTTTAAAAAGAATTTAAATTCAAATGCAAAAATATATAATTACCAAAAACTAGCGATGTTTTAATTCGCGACAGAAAATTTATAGATACAAATGGAATAATATTTTTCAGTTAGATTCAAAACTACACTAGGAAATTGTGGTTTGTTGGGACTATCTGGAAAATGCGGTGTTTCCCAGCAAAAAGCCGTTCTATATCCATATTTTTTTTGTCTTTACCAGTTATACTTCCATCTAAAAAATTTCCTCCATAAAATTGTAATCCTGGTTCATTCGTATATACTTCCATGACCCTTCTTGATATTGGTTCAATCACTTTTGTGGTATAATTAAGACTATTCAAATTATCACACGATATAACTAAGTTATATATTCCTTCCTCGATGTTAAGTATTCAAGACACCCATATTCTAGTTGTTCGAATGGTGCAATTTCTAATCGCTTCTAGACATTTACAAAAAGGCACTATACATTTTGCCTTTTTGCAAATCACGCTGATTCTTCTAGTTAAAAAAGATGATTGTAGCTTATCCTTAATCTTTAATCAGCAAGTTTTGAGCGCAGCGGTAAACCATCAAATCTTTTGTCAAAAAATTCTGCTTTCTACATTCTAAATTCCTAAACCAGCACATTGTCCATAATATCCTGCACACATTCTGGATTGAGCAAGGTGCTGGTATCACCCATATTTGCAGTGTCTTTGCAAGCTATTTTTCTTAAAATACGTCGCATGATTTTACCGCTGCGTGTTTTAGGAAGTCCGTCTGTAAATTGCATTTTATCGAGTTTTGCTATAGGCCCTATGCGCTCTGTAATAAGCTGGTTAATTTCTTTACGCAAGTTATCGGGATCGCGCCCTTCTCCAGCTTCTTTGAGGGTAATATAACCATAAAGAGCATTCCCTTTTATGTCGTGTGGGAAACCTACAATAGCGCTCTCTGCAACTGCTGGGTGCTCATTTATGGCGTCTTCTATGGGTGCAGTGCCTAGGTTGTGACCACTTACGATAATCACGTCGTCAACCCTACCGGTAATCCGAAAATAGCCCACAGCATCTCTCAGTGCGCCGTCGCCTGTGAAATACATATTTTCAAAAGTATTAAAATAGGTTTCTCTATAACGGTCGTGGTCGCCATAAATAGTGCGAGCCATAGACGGCCATGGGAATTTTATGGCAAGTCTGCCTTCTACCTGATTGCCCATTAATTCTTTACCGCGCTCATCCATTAAGGCTGGTTGTATGCCTGGTAGCGGTAATGTTGCGTAAGTAGGAATGGTAGGTGTGGAATATGGTATGGGCGATATCATGATGCCGCCAGTCTCTGTTTGCCACCAGGTATCAACTATTGGGCTGTTTTTTTTACCAACGTGGTCATTGTACCAGTGCCACGCCTCTTCATTTATAGGCTCGCCCACGCTGCCTAGTACTTTAAGTGAACTCAAGTCATGTCGTTCTACAAAGGCTAGATTTTCTTTGGCTAGCGCGCGTATAGCGGTAGGTGCTGTATAAAACTGGGTTACTTTGTGCTTTTCTACAATTTGCCAAAACCTAGAATAATCTGGATAGGACGGTACACCTTCAAACATGACCGTCGTTGCGCCGTTTGCAAGCGGTCCATAAACAATATAGCTGTGACCTGTAATCCAACCGATGTCTGCTGTACACCAGTACACATCATCTTCACGATACTGAAACACATTTTTAAAAGTATAAGCGGTATAAACCATATAGCCGCCGGTGGTATGCACCATGCCTTTAGGTTTACCCGTAGAACCAGATGTGTAGAGAATAAACAACGGGTGCTCTGCCTCTACAACAGTAGCCTCACATACTGGACTTGCTGCATCTAGTAACGGTTGTAGCCAAACATCGCGACCGTCTAGCATGGTGACCTCGCTATTTGTGCGATTAACCACGAGCACTTCTTTAACACCTGGGCAGTCTTTAAGTGCGGTATCTATAATGCCTTTTAAGTCTATGGCTTTATTACCACGGTAACTTCCATCGCTACAAATAACCATTTTACAATCGCTGTCATTAATGCGCGTTGCTACTGCAGTTGCACTGAAGCCTGCAAAAACAACCGAATGTATCGCACCTATACGCGCACAAGCAAGCAAGGAAACAGCAAGCTCTGGAATCATGGGTAAATAAATACACACGCGATCGCCTTTTTCTATACCGCGGTCTTTGAGCACATTTGCAAAACGGTTCACCCGTTCATACAGTTCTTTATAGGTAATATGTTGTACGGCCTCGTTAGGGTCGTTAGGCTCAAAAAGTATGGCCGTTTTATTTGCACGGGTAGCTAGATGACGATCTATACAGTTCTCAGTAATATTAAGCATCGCACCGTCATACCATTTTACCTCGGGTTTTTTAAAATCCCAACTAAGCACTTGATCCCAGCGCTTGCGCCATAAAAAATGTTCTTCGGCAATTTCTTCCCAGAAACTTTCAGGGTTTCTTACAGACTTGCGATAAACTTGCCAGTACTCTTCGAGGTGTTTTATGTGATAATTGCTCATGATGTAATTTTTGCTATGTTTTTATGTATTCCTATTTGATGTTTCTGATAGACCGTCTTTATTTCATGCACGATGTCGGGGTCGTCTATAGTAGATGGTATATTGAACAGCAGGTCGTCTGCAATGTTGCGCAATAATTTTCTTAAAATTTTACCGCTGCGCGTTTTAGGCAACCTCTTTACGACTAACACTTGTTTAAAAGCCGCAACTGCCCCTATCTGGTGGCGCACACTTTTCACAATTTGTTGTGCGATATCGTTATAATTATAGTTTTCGTTATTTTTAAGAACGATTAAGCCCAGCGGTTGCTGGCCTTTTAACTCACAATGAATTCCAAAAACGGCACACTCTGCAACCTCTTTGTGGTTCGCGACTATTTCTTCCATTTCGGCAGTAGAGAGTCTGTGGCCGGCAACATTTATAATATCGTCCACACGGCCTGTGATATATACATAACCGTCTTCATCTTTGTAACCACCATCACCAGAAAAATAATAGCCTGGAAAACGCTCTAAATAGCCTTTTTTAAATCGCTCTGTGTTTCCCCATATATTTATAAGTGTGCCTGGTGGTAATGGTAATTTAATAGCAATGTAGCCTTCTTCACTGGGAAGGACTTGTTTTCCTTGTTCATTAAGCACTTGTATGTCATAACCACAAACTGGTTTGCCGGCGCTACCCATTCTTACGGGTAACTGTTCTATACCTACCATGTTTGCGAGCATGGGCCAACCACTTTCTGTTTGCCACCAGTGGTCTATAATGGGTATGTTCAGCTGCGTTTGGGTCCAGTTTAAGGTCGCTGCGTCGCACCGCTCACCGGCTAAAAACAGATATTTTAAACAGGACAAATCGTACTTTTTAATAAAATCACCGTTAGGATCTTCTTTTTTAATTGCTCTAATAGCTGTAGGTGCTGTAAACATGGAATTTACGCCATGCTCTTTAATAACTCGCCAAAAGGTGCTCGCATCTGGAGTGTTCACTGGTTTCCCCTCAAAAAGGATGGTTGTATTGCGATTAATAAGTGGGCCATAAACAATAAAACTGTGTCCTACTACCCAGCCCACATCACTTGCCGCCCAAAAGGTTTGTCCTTCTTCAACTCCATAAATATTTTTCATAGAAAATTTAAGCGCAGTCGCATAACCCCCTGTATCGCGCAAGATACCCTTAGGCTTGCCGGTGGTTCCAGATGTGTATAAGATATAGGACGGGTGGGTTGCCGCAAGTGCGACTGCCGCGACAGGTTGGGCATTATTTACTAGTGTAGTATAATCTACATCATATTCTTTACGGTCGCTAGGTGGCGCATTTTCTCTTTTAAATAACACAAGATGCTGTGGTTTATAGGTTGCCTGCATCATGGCCTGGTCAACAAAGGGTTTATATGGAATAATGCGTGCGACCTCAACACCATGAGAGGCCGTAATAACGGCTTTGGGTTTACAATCGTCTATGCGTATTGCGAGTTCATGGGGTGCAAAACCCCCAAAAACCACTGAGTGGATAACGCCTAACCGCGCACAGGCAAGCATAGCAAACACTGCTTGTGGTATCATGGGCATATAAATAAGGCAGATGTCGCCTGCAACAAGTCCAAGCGATTCCAAGCCACCTGCTAGCTTAGCGACCTCATCGTGCAATGCATGAAAGGTAATATGCTGCTTTATACCTGTTACTGGACTGTCATAAATTATCGCATGCTGCGCTCCATAGCCTTCATTAATGTGTTTATCTATACATAAATAGCTCAAGTTAGTCATACCGTCTTCAAACCACAAGTCATAATCATTTGGGTCTTTAGAACGTATGTGATCAGGCTTCTTAAACCAGTCTATGTGCATACTTTGCTCTTGCCAAAACACCTCTGGCGCAACGAGACTTTGATTATAAAACGAATGGTAGTCCATGGCTAGTTGTTTATTAAATTATCGACAGCGGTTGTTAATGATTTTACAGAAAATGGTTTTGTAAAATAGGCATCGGCACCAAGGGAAAGGCCTTTTTCTATATCGTCGGGTTTACTTTTTGCAGACAGGAATATGATTTTTGCTTTCGCGAAAGCGGGATTTGTTTTAACCTGTTTTATAGTTTCATAGCCATCTACCTGTGGCATCATAATATCTAAAATTATAAGATCAGGAATGTTTTCATTTATTAAAGTAAGTGCCTCACTACCATCGCGGGCTATGAACACCTTATACCCTAATTTTTGAAATGCAAACTCTAGGGACATGACTATGTTAGGCTCGTCGTCTACAATTAAAATCTTTTTCATAATCCGTGCTTTTTTAAGGTAACGTAAAAGCGGGCACCGTCTTTAAAATGCTGATCTACTTCTATGTTTCCGTTATGACTTTCTATAATATGCTTGCATATGGCAAGACCCATACCACTACCTAGTGGCTTTCTAATAGTTTGATTATTAGATTGATAAAATTTATCAAAGATATACTTCATATCTCCTTGTGGCACGCCTTTACCGTTGTCACTAAAGGTAATCAGAACGTCATTGTCTCGCTCTAGAACATTTACATTAATGATACCGTCTTTATCAGAAACAAATTTTATGCTGTTGCTCAACAGGTTTGTGAAGACTTGCAGCATACGGTCCTCGTCATAATGCAGCACCAGATTTTCTAGGTGACTTTTGGTAATGGTTATGCCTTTTTTAAGGGCGAGCTGGTAGGTGCCATCTACGGCTTTGGTTAAGGTGTTATTAAGCTGGTGTGGTTTTTTATCCATAGTCTCACGACCGCTGGACAGTTTTTCTAAGTCTAGAATGTTTGATATAATAATGCCCAAGCGGTCAGCGTCTGCAACAATATTGTCTAGAAATTTTTGTTTAAGTGCAACTGGCATATCATCATTATCTGCTAGAATCTCGCTTGCTGCCCTTATGGATGCGGTAGGTGTTTTAAGCTCATGGGCAACGGTGTCCAAGAACTCATCTTTTTGTTTGTCTTGTACGATAAGGGACTCGTTTGCAATTTTAAGGCTGTTAGATAATCGTTGCAGCTCATAGGCTTGTTGCTGTAATTGTTTATTTGTCCTTATCGTTTCTTTATTTTCTTCTAGTATTTTAAGTACCTCGGGCAGCGTTACGGGTTGTTCTTTAACCACGCTGCTTATGACCAGTTTTGCGCTTGCTGCACCTATACTGCCAGTAAGCAGTTTTTCCGAAAAGTTTACCAGGCGTGCATCGGCCTTTTCTTCTTTAGGGTCTAACCCGTATTTACGATAAAAAATATCGAGTGCTCTCGTGGTGCGCTTATCTCCTAAAAATTTAACAAGTGCCTTTCTTATTTCGGGCACATAGGCTTCACCACGCCATACAAAAGCATTTTCTTGCATGTCGCCATAGCTTGATGCGTTTACTACCAGCTCTGCATAATTGCGCTCACGGTAATCTCCTTTGCGTATTACTGAAAATATAAGGTAAACCATCAGGTTAAAAACCATGGACCAGAAAAACGCATGGGTTACGGGCGGCATAAAATCCAGCCCAAACAGCATGTGCGGTTTCAGTAAGGTGATGCCCGCAGGACCTTGTGCTACAAACAAGCTATCTTGCAAAAACACATCCGCAATAAACGGGAGTGCGAGGGTGTAAAAAGTAATGATAGAACCAGCAAGAATGCCCATTTTAACTGCAAATCCGTTACCTCTATTCCAGAACAAGCCTATAAAGAATGCCGGTGCAAGCTGTGCGATGACCACAAAGGCTATAAGACCTATACTAAAAAGCGACAACTGAACATTAAAGTTAACGTAGAAAAAATAAGCGCCTATAATTAAAATGAAAATAGCAACACGTCTTATATTCTTAATGGACTTTACATTTGCCACCGGATTGCGTTTATTAAGCACCTTTAAGAAACCGTATGGGATAATGAGGTTATTACTAATCATGGTAGATAATGCAAGTGCACTTATAACCACCATACTTATTACAGAGGATAAACCGCCTAGAAAAACCATAAGTCCTAGTAATTTATGACCATGTGCTAAAGGAAGGTAAAGTATGTAATAGTCTGGATTCAACTCTTGAGGCAATAATAACTTACCTGCCCAGGCTATAAAAATCACAAACACATTAAACAACAGCAAGTAAAGTGGAAACACCCAACTCGCCTTTTTTAAGTGATTCACATCTGTATTTTCTACTACGCTCGCGTGAAATTGTCTAGGTAATAAGAAAATAGCAAAAAAGGAAAGGGCAATCATAAAATACCAATTAATAGTGGCTTCCATATTTGAGAACGTCGTTAATTCCTCAAAATTTTCTAGGGCGCTTATCTGATTATAAAGATCACTCGTTCCGTCAAAAAGATAAAAAGTAGCATACACACCTATTGCTATAAAAAATACAAGTTTAAGTACGCTTTCTACAGCTACTGTAAACATAAGACCACTACGTCTTCTAGAGGCATTTGCAGTTTGTGTGCCGAATAGCGCAGCAAAAACTGCTAGCAAGACCGCTATGTAAAAGGTACTGTCCATATAAATAGAAGCTTGCTCTTTGCTTGCAGATAAAATGTCGAAAGTCTCCGAAACAGCCTTGAGTTGTAGCGAGATGTAGGGAACCACCCCTACAACACATATGACCGTTACCAGTGCTCCTATGGAACGGTCGTTACCATAGCGCAAGGAAATAAAATCTGCAATACTAGAAACCTGGTATTGTTTAGAGATCATAACCACCCGTTTCATAATAATAAACCACAAGGGCAATGCGATTACTGGACCTAAATAAATGGTGAGAAAACTTACACCACTAGTAGCGGCAATACCCACACTACCATAATAAGTCCACGCACTGCAATATACTGCCAGTGATAACGAGTACACCCATGGGTTGTGCACCCATTTAGACCGTGCGCGCTTGTCTGCCCATATACCCAGCACAAAAAGTAATGTGAGATAGCACACAATAACGAGTATAATTGCATAGCTAGGCATCATGTCGCGTAATTACGGTATAGGTTATAACGACGCTCACCAGCCAGACAAAAAAGATATAAGCATACAACAAAGGCACACCCATAATAGCTACATTTTTATTGAAAATGTAGACAATGGGAATATTTAAGAACAAGACAAGTCCTATACTTACAATAACTAGTTTTTGTGTGTGTCGTTTTTTCATGATACTCGTTAATAGATGCTTTGAATATACTCTTTTACTGGGTAACGGTTGTTATGTACTTTTAATTTTTTATGATTTTGCTATTGCTATTGGGCTACCTCGACTCAACTTTTCTTTTTTTCCGTCCCTCGACTACTTCGACTATTTGTTTTCTTAGTTTCCGTTCCCCGACCATTTCGACTAACCTTTTCTTCGTTTCTGTTCCCCGGCCGATTCGTCTAGCCTTTTCTTCGTTTCTGTTCCCCTGCCGATTCGACTTGCCCGTTTTCGTTTCCGTTCCTCGACCCTGATGGGTTCGGAAACAATAGTATTCGCTTTTTACAGCAAACTATTTCTCTTATTTAATGTAGAAACCCCACCCTTTAGGGCTGGGAAAAAGGTTTCGTGACCTTGTTTTGTTGCTTTGATATGATTTTGGAAAAGGTTTCGGGTATTTTTTTATAAAAAACCAGCCATGAGTTCACATAGCTGGTTCTTATCATTTAAGAATTAATGACCAGTAGCATCGCCAGCACCGCTGGGTATGCGTATATTTTCTACAATATCCTGAACCTCTTGCGGTGGTGGTGCAGTAAACTTAGATACCACAAGGCTTACCACAAAGTTAAGAATCATGGCTATAGACCCGAAACCTTCTGGCGAGATACCGAACCACCACTCATCTTTACTAGGAAGCACTTCATCAAACCAGCCCAACCTGTATTTTACCATATACAATAACATCACAATTATACCCACGACCATTCCTGCGATTGCTCCTTCTTTGTTCATGCGTTTATAAAATATTCCCAAAATAATAGCAGGAAAAAACGATGCTGCAGCAAGACCAAAAGCGAGTGCAACTACGGCAGCCACAAACCCTGGTGGGTTGATACCAAAATAACCGGCAACACAAACAGCGCCTACTGCACTTAAACGTGCGGCAATCAGCTCCCCTTTTTCTGAAATGTTTGGGTTTACAACTTTTTTAATAAGGTCATGTGCCACAGACGAAGATATAACCAATAACAAACCCGCAGCGGTAGAAAGTGCAGCTGCAAGACCACCGGCAGCAACAAGTGCAATGACCCAACCTGGTAAGTTTGCAATCTCTGGATTTGCCAGTACCATAATGTCATTATCTACGTAAAGCTCATTTGTATTGGTCATGTTTGCATTTGTAGTCTCTCTATTACCCAACGCAGTGCGCACTTTATTATTATAAACGGGTTCATTTTTTGCACTTGTAAATGCATTACCCGGGCCGTATTGTAGTTTACCATCCCCATTTTTATCAGTCCAAGCAATAAGGCCTAAATCTTCATAATTTTTAAGCCATGCAGGCTGCTCTTTATAAGTTTTACCTACTACGGCGTCCATCATATTTGTTTTGGCAAAAACGGCAACAGCTGGTGCTGTGGTGTATAAAATTGCTATAAGTAACAATGCCCAACCTGCACTTTTACGCGCATCTTTAACGCGTTTTACCGTAAAGAACCTCACAATAACATGAGGTAAACCTGCGGTTCCTACCATAAGTGCAAGCGTAATCGCAAACACGTCTATCATAGACTTAGAACCGTCAGTATAGGCATTAAAGCCCAGCTCTGTGCTAAGACCATCTAATTTATCGAGTAAGTAGGTTCCGGAACCGTCGGCAAGGGTGCTACCCATACCTAGTTGTGGAACTGGATTGCCTGTCATTTGTATAGAAATAAAGATAGCAGGAACCATAAAAGCAAAAATAAGCACGCAGTACTGCGCTACTTGCGTGTATGTAATCCCTTTCATACCACCTAGCACGGCATAAAAAAGTACGATAATCATACCGATAATAACGCCCGTATCAATTTCAACTTCTAAAAATCTAGAGAACACGAGCCCTACACCGCGCATTTGTCCAGCGACGTAGGTAAATGATACGAGTAACGCACAAAAAACAGCTACAAGCCTCGCTGTTTTAGAATAATAACGATCACCTATAAAATCCGGTACAGTAAACTTGCCAAATTTTCTCAAATAAGGTGCAAGTAGTAATGCAAGTAGTACGTAGCCACCAGTCCAGCCCATAAGATAAACAGAGCCGTCGTATCCCGCAAAGGCTATTATGCCGGCCATAGATAAAAACGAAGCTGCGCTCATCCAGTCGGCAGCGGTCGCCATTCCGTTAGCAAGCGGCGACACACTACCACCGGCTACATAAAACTCTTTTGTAGATCCCGCGCGTGTCCATATTGCGATGCCTATGTAGAGGGCAAAAGTGAGTCCTACGATAATATAAGTCCAAGTTTGAACGTCCATAATAATTAATTTAGTTTGAGCGGGCAAACCGTGTAGGCTACTTTCATGCTCATTAATATTTGTTTAAGTGATCAAGGTTGTGATTCGATTGCTTTCGCGAAAGCAAAATTCAATACATACATTCTAGTATATGATTAAAAAGTGAGGTTCTATTACTCCTCATCGTAACCGTATTTTTTATCAAGTTTGTTCATAATGCGCACGTAGACGAAAATGAGGATGACAAAAACATATATAGAACCTTGCTGTGCAAACCAGAATCCCAGTTTAAAACCACCCAGTCTAAAGCTATCGAGTGCTTCTTTAAATAAAATACCTGCGCCATAAGAGACTATGAACCAGATGGCAAGTAAAATACCTACATACTTAATATTTTCTTTCCAGTAGGCGGTGGACTTGTCGTTTTTTTGTGACATAATAGTGTGTTTTTAAGAGTTATAAATAAATCATGGCCTAAATAGTGAGCGTGCCCACAGCATCTAGGTTTCCATATTTTTCAGTTGTATATTCTAGGGATAGTTTAGAATGGTGACCACTTAAATAGAGGTTGCCGCCTATACCCAGGCGTGATGCGTTATCGTCTATAGCGTCTATGGTGCGTGTATTCATAGAAATATAGGGCTGTATTTTAAGATGTTCATTTTTACTGGGAATGAGGTAACCTACATGACCGTAAATCATGGAACCTGTCTCATACGTTTGCCCGAGTGTGAAATTACGGCCGTAGTCGTTATTTTGATAAGTTGCATAGGCTGTTATAGCAGCGCCTTTATCGCCTAGTGGCGCATCATAAAATGCGTCAACAGCAAACACGGCGACGTCCTCGCCGATTGCTTTACTGCCACCGTCTAAGATGGTACTACCGTTAGGGTGATAAAAGAAACCAGCGCCTAGGTTAAAGACTTTTTTACTGCCCAAGTAGGACCCTACTTTATAGGGTAAAAAGGTACTTTCTTGATCTAGGAAATTATAGTCGGCATAGCCGGCAAATATTTTACCTGACGATGCTCCACCTAAAATACGGCGACCGTTATAGGTAGCGACATCTCGTGTAGGGACAACGTTTACATTAAGCCCGTTTGTCATCGCCTCGTTTACAGACACCCGGTATTGCAACTTCCCGAAGTTACCCTTTGCATAGATGCCCATGTGGCGTGCAAACTGGTCTGTAAGACCTAGCGTTGCCCAGCTTTGGCGGTTGTTATCTAGGGTAAGCATGTTGAGCGTGCTCTGGTTATTTAGTCTAGAGATACCATTCCAGTAGTGCAAACCACCGCCCAAAGCGTGGTTCTTGTCCAAGTTCCATTGTCCCCAAACATCGTGAAAAAAGAGCTGTGAGGAGTCGCTTTTACCTACGGGCTGTAGGTTATATGCATTCTGGTTGTTAAGGCCAAAATGCGTGAGAATAAGGAACTTGTCAGTAATTTGCGAGTACATGAGAACCCTAGCACGACGCATAGATAAGTTTGTGTTGCTTTCCTGAGCTCCTAAATCGTTAAAGGTATCTTCGTCAGAGTTTTGTACCCAGAGTTGCGCCCAGGAAATAATGCGGAAGTATTTAGAACCGTCGTCATTAAGTTTGACTTTCATGCCGCCTGTATATTCTGACGCGCCTTGTGAACGGGCAACTGGCGCAGCGAACAGGAATAAAGCAAGAACGAGTAAATAACCATTTTTCATAAATTTATGTCTAGGTTAGTTTGTTGTGTTATTCGATTATTAAAAACCTTAACAACTCCGCTAACCTCAACAAAAAGCAACTAGAAAAAAAATATACTATCGTTTTATGTAAACTACATAGTTATTGTCTAAAACGCTCCCATTTAATGAGCATAAATTTGTCGCCCAATTCTGTTACAATAGCACCTGCACCTTTAATATTTGCGGGATTTGCAAAATACGCTGCGAGCTCCGTTGCGTTGAGAATTTTATAACTGGGGTGGTAGTTTGTGCGATACGGTCGCTTTACATTGAATTTTTTTACCCAGTTCATTACACTTACATGAGAAATATCAAGTATGCGTTCTATCTGTCTATAAGTGAGCCCTTCTAAGTACAACTGCAATGCTTTGTTTACGTAGTACTCGTCTATCTTTTTACCTATTTTATCTACGGTAAAATAATAGTTGCAATCTTTGCATTTATAACGTTGCCGATCAGCAACGATTCCGCTTTTTATGTGCTTTTCAGAATTACAATTGGGGCAGACTTTCATACAGCTATATTAATTGAGCATAAATATAGTAAATTAGCAAAATAAATAGTCCAAACAAAGCCTATAAATCGCAACTGCTTTTATACTGCAGGCATTTTAGACCGTTGACAAAGAACTCCTTTTAAAACTTAAAGAATCTTAAAAAACGAACAACCCATCTCACACTATGTTTACATGGTGTGGGATGGGTTGTTTGTTTTATGCTTTCGCTAAAGCGTAATTATCACAAACCTTACGGCTATTAAACTAAGGTGATTTAGTTGTTTAACCGAGCTTTTCTAGTTGCAATCTATTCAGAAAATGCTAGGCAGTAAGTTGCTGTAAAGAATCCATGTGTTTCATAAAAGTGATTTTAAGACCCTTGCAAGGTAAAATTGAATAAATTCGTATT
>Ga0209702_10003810_pt1 | contig 23134 bp, 19 predicted proteins | sample FRY01_FD_187210 | JGI IMG/M metagenome (GOLD analysis project Ga0209702, IMG submission 187210) | Freshwater microbial communities from Lake Fryxell liftoff mats and glacier meltwater in Antarctica - FRY-01 (SPAdes) (version 2) | ecosystem: Environmental > Aquatic > Freshwater > Ice > Glacier... | reverse complement strand
TAGCATCTACATTTACGACATGCTCAAAAAAACCTTTTGATTTTCTTCCAGCATCAATAACTTTTTCATAAATATCTTTACCTTCAAAGTTAATCTTGCCATACTCTTTAAGTTCTTTGCCATGAAAGATAGCGTATGCAAGGCTGTTAGTACTTGCATCTATGGCACATACTCGTTCTGGTTGAACTTCCATGCCCCACTTATTCTTGCTCATAGTCTATAAAGCCTTTCAACTCTTTTAACATTTTTGCTACTGTTTTTTCACTAACATTACAATTAGAACAAAATCCAGAATCATTATAGATTGATAGTTGAACTCCACAACCACCTACACAATTTCTAACTTTTCCTTTTCTTTTTTGACGACGAGTTACTTGATACCTTTCGGTAATCTTATCCTTTGTTGCAGCGTCTCTACACTTAACACTACAATAAATTTGATAAGTTACCTTGGGATTAAAGTAAATATCACATCTGTCACAAAGTTTCAATCAACCCCTCCATAGATTTGATTTTAAGGACTCCAGTACCTGCTTCATCACAGGCTGCCTTGATAGGGCAAGTCTTACATATCTTTGAGTTGGCACGATAATTTTTTGTTGGAAGAGTTCTATCTACCCAAGCCTTACGAACATCTCTCATCCATTGAAAGGTTTGATCAACCCATTGACGATAGTAATCTCCAACCTCAATTGGCAATACTAGTAGTTCGTGGTTGTTTTTATTTTCATAAATAAGAACTCCTTTTTTCTTTCCAAGTATCTTCATGTAAATAAGTAATTGAATTAGATGACCAGACTTTGGCTTCATTGAGTTTTTACGATACTCAAATCCCTCGTTGAGCATTGTTTTGATTTCTCCAACAACCTCTTCGCCTTCCCAGTCAAGCATTGCATCACCATATCCAAAGATTGGTGGATCATCATATCTAATTTTAAATTCTGTTGTTGGATTATTATCATCATCACGATAAATCTTAGCAACACCAGCATTCATCATCGCATCCTGGATTCTTCCGTGGGATAGAGTTCCTGCAGTCATATTTGCTGCGCCATAGGCATCTGCATTATCTTCAAATGTAGCACCATCAAAAGCCAAATACCAATATCTTGGACACTCTCCGTGAGAGTAGGCTATTGTGGATGGAGCAAACGTTTTTTTAGTTTGAAACTTTGGACCACGATTAATTACGTATCCAGACTTAATCTTTTCAATTAAAGCGTCTCCATCTACAATGGTACTTTTTTTAGAAACAGCCTTAAGCATAACCTGCTGTAATAAACTTTTTGTCATTATATTCCTTTGTTTTATATAAGTATACCAGGTTAGCGCATTATGTATTTAAGTGCTGATACCAAGTTGTTGACTGCTTCTGCTGCTGTGTAATAAATGTTCTTTTTTGCTCTGTTATTTTTGTCTACATTTGCCATCCAAGTAGCCTTTAAAGCCAATTTTCCTGCAATTGCCTGAAGCCTTACAATTTCAATACTAGCAACTGGTGCTGGAATGTCTGGTTTAATGATTAACTTAGCAATCATAGTTAAAGCAATATTGAGTTCTTCATCTTCCATAAACTCTGCAATCTCTGCCAAACCATTAATCATTTCAAGTGTTGTCTGCCCTGTTTCTTGTGTCATACTATTCTCCCTCTATTAACTGTTCTAGTAACTCTAACTCTATGATTGCCAAACGCACCTTCTGTGTACCCTCGCCTAAAACAATAACTAATGCTGGATCCATGCTTTTCTTTAAGGCATCTGTCACAACCTTAGCCCAAACATCTTGATTAAGAGTAAATGATTTAGAGCATTCTTTAAAATCTAAAACAAAGTTATGCCAAGAAGCATCACCTTTAGTATTATTTCTACCAGAGTTTTTATGCTGCTTAGCGCCTATCCGTTTAGACTCTCCTCTTTCACTCATTAGCAAAATCCTTTTTGCTTTTTTTAATAGGAAGAAGATTAACCTTAGATATATGTTTATTCAAACACATCCAAGTAGCGTCTCCACTTTCAGCCCAGTATCTTAACGATGTTACTTCAACACCACAGTTTTTACATAGAAACTGTCCTGAATATACAGTAAATTCTTTAGCCATTGATCAACTTATTTTTAAGTTCTTCTTGTAAGGTTAAGTCTTCTTTAACACGATTAATAAAACCATCTCTCCCCTGAACCTTTGTACCATCGTCTAACTGATACCATGCTCCAGTTCTATTAACTAATCCTGATGCCTCTGCTGTATCTACAAGATCTCCAATAGAGTCAATTCCAACTTCATCTCCTCTAAAGTAAAAGTCATACTCGCCTGATTGAAATCCTGGAGAAGTTTTGGAAAACTGCAGTTCCCATCTAATCTTTCTGCCAACTTTTTCTTCAATCAACTTATCACCAATCTTAATCTTGCCCTTGATGGCTTGATTATCAGATTCTGATGAGAACAGTTTAATAACTGTTGACGAATAAAATTTAGTTGCCTGACCACCTGTTGGCTGCTGGCTTGTGTACATTGCGTTAATGTTATTACGAGATTGAGAAATCAATACAAAAAGAGTTGGCTTAACCTTATTGTTAGAATAGTTAATCATCTTCCATGCGTTACTAAAGTCACGAGACTCTGCACCAATTTGTTTAGTATTTTCTAATTGCTTAAGTTCATCTGAATCTTTTTCAAAATAAATAGCGGGAAGCAAAGATGTAATTGAGTCAATCACAACAATATCAACTCCAGCATTGATTAAATTAGTTCCAACATCAACCATCTCATTAATTGTTCTAGCCTGTGAGTAGATAAGTTTTGATGAGTCTACCCCAAGTCGTTCTGCCCAGACCTTATCGTATGACATCTCAGCATCAATCCATGCACAGATCTTTCCTTCCTTCTGTGCTATACCTATCATCTGAAGGCATAGAGAGGATTTTGCAGACGATTTAGAGCCCCAGACAAGTACCTGTCTGCCATACGGAAGACCTCCATTAAGAGCGCGGTTTAAGCCAAAACTAGGTGTTTGAGCATACTCTGTTGGTGGTACTGAATCACCAACCATAATGGTCTTTCTTAACTTGGGATTAAGTTGTGCGAGCACGTCTTCCATTGTTACTGACATTGTGATATTACCTTCCATACATTTATTTTTATTTTATTAAACACTTACTTCCTCCATTATGATTGTTCCATCCTTAGTCTTTCCAAATTTAAACTTGTATGAGTTACCCTCTTCAATATGCATATATGCCTGTGCAAAAGATGTTGGAAAAACTGTAACTGGATGAAGATCTCTACTGGTGTCTGCCAAAGTAAGAGAAGCCATCTTTTTTCCAGCCTTAGTTATTCTTGGTTTAAATGATACAACAAACATTTCTTCATCTGTAAATGGCAATTGCTTATAGTTTAAGAACTTAATGAGTGCATTTGAAGATCCTTTAATCTCATCAACTGGAATAGCAGAAACAATTCTGTTATCTGTAGCAAGTAAAAGATATGTTTTTCCTGGTTCAATACTGGTTTGCTCTTCATCAAAAATACCAATTGATCCAGTCTTATCTAAAACTTCAACTCTTGACCAACCTTTTCCACGCTTAATGCTTTTTACCATGCCCATAAGAATAAATGAACCACGCTCTTCAAAGTCACAAACCTCTTGTATAAAGGCGTGATAGTGAGAAGGAACTGTAATATTAAACTCTGGAAGATTTAGATAGTCATAAAGATTTTCTTTAATCTCTTCTTCATTGCGTGGATTGTCAGAAAAGTTTGCAGCACCAATAACTCTTAGTGCCTGTAGTGCACGACTATTTACTCCATTACCTTTAGTAAACGTAAATTCTTCAAGTTCTTTGTAAGAACCAAATGGTCGTGCTGCAATATATCTTTCTGCAATTGTGTCAGATATGTACTTGATAGCACTGAGTCCAAACCTAATACCCTTACCCTCAATTTTAAAATCTTTATCCGAATCGTTAATATGAGGTAGTTTAATGCTAATCCCCATTCTCTTTGCTTCAATAAGATATTCAGTTCTTCCATCTTTATCCTTTTCATTCTTTAATAGTGAATACATAAACTCTAGAGGGTAGTAATACTTTAACCACGCCGTCCAATACGAGACTGTAGAGTAAGCAACTGCGTGAGACTTGTTGAACGAGTATCCCGCATGCGCTTCAAAGTCATGCCATAGATCAAGAGCCTGATTGGGACTAATATAGGTAGAAGCACCTTTAACAAATTTGTCTTTGAATACGTCAAACTCTTTAGCATCTTTTTTCTTTCCAATGATCTTTCTAACTTTATCTGCTTCCGACATGGACATACCGCCAAGGTGTACGCATGCTTGCATAACTTGTTCCTGGTATAAAACACAGCCATAAGTATCCTCCGTAAATGGTTTCATAATTTGATGACTATAAGATACGTTTTGCTTTCCATGTTTACGAGCAATATAATCTTTACCAATAGTATTCATAGCGCCAGGTCTAACTAAAGCATTTGATGCTGCAAGTTCATTAAGGTTTTTTACACCCATCTTAACAAGAAGGTTTGTATATGGTGTTGCTTCACACTGAAACACCCCTTTTGTATACCCGCTTGATAACATCTCATAAACATTTGCATCTTTTAAATCAATTTCAAGTAGTTTAATTTCTTTAAAATGATTCTTTTTAATCATCTTTATTGTGTCTTGCATAACACTTAATGTTTTAAGTCCAAGTGCATCAATCTTAATTAATCCAATTCTTTCTGCTTCTTCCATATCAACAGCAACAACTGGAATGCGTTCATCACTGCCAGTGCTTGATCTTGTTTCCATTGGAGCGTGTCTGAATATTGGCTCTTTGCTAGTTACAACACCAGCAGCATGGATTCCTGTTCCACGAATTCTACCACGAAGTTTTTCTCCATATATTTCTACTTCTGGATATTTATCACGAAACCAGACTGTAGTCTTTGATGAACAAAAATCATCCCAAGTATCTACAAGTTTAAGAACTTTGTTAACATCTGTTAATGGAATGTCAAGAACTCGTGCTACATCTCGTACAACCCCTTTGTCTTTAAACTGAAGGAATGTAGCAATAGATGCAACGTGTCTATACTGTCTAACTAAATAATCCTTTACTTCTTCACGACGGTTATCCTGAATATCTGTATCAATATCAGGAAAATCATTACGATCAGGGTTAATGAAACGGAAAAACAAAAGACCATGCTCAATAGGATCAATCTCTGTAATGCCAAGTGAATAACAAACCAATGAACCAGCAGAAGATCCACGACCTGGACCAACCATAATTCCTTCTTTCTTTGCCCAAGTAATCATATTACTTACAACAAGAAAGTATGGAGCAAAAGACTTATCTTGAATAATGGTCAATTCTTCATTGAGACGATCAAGGTATTCAGTGTTTGTATCTAAACCTTTTTCTTTCAAACCATCAAGTGCAAGAGCCTTAAGTTCTTTATCTGGATTCTTATACTGTACTGGTAGCAGATTTAGTCCATCTTTAATGTCGTAGTCCTCTACCTTATCAGCAATAAGCATAGAGTTAATATACATGTCTTCTCTGTCAATACCCTGCAATTCCATGGCAGACTTCATTTCATCATATGAAAGAAGGTGAATATCAAACTTGTTAAATGACATCTTACGATCTTCTCCATATAGATAGTCAAGACGCTTCATCATTCCATCTTGCTTCTTAGATTTTTCGTATGTAACATCTTTTTGAACCTTTGCATGCGAGTTCATCAATAGTTTAAATTCTTGAATTTCTTTTTGTGATTCATCAACATGATGACAATCTGGTGTAATAACAGTTTGAATCTTAAATTCATCAGCAAGATCTGCAAGTTGCTTGTTTACTTCTGCTCCATTGTGTGGCATAAGTTCCATATAAAAGTCATCTTCAAATACTCTCTTAAACCATTCAATGTGTTTCTTAGCCTGAGCATATTCTCCATGTTCAAGTGCTTTAGCAATGATACCGCTTAGACATCCAGATAAAACAATAATACCTTCGCCATACTTTTCAAGAACTTCAAAGTCAAAGCGTGGCTTATTAAAGTATCCTTCAGTCCAAGCAATTTCATTTATCTTGTTTAGGTTTTCTAACCCAAGTTGGTTCTTAGCGAGAAGGACAATATGATTATAAATCATATCAGTTGGCTCAGTGCGTTCTGCTTTTGCCCTTTTATCAAATCGATCTGGACAAAAATATCCTTCTACGCCAAGAATAGGCTTTACACCTTTTGCTTTTGCAATGCGGTACAGTTCCCGATGCCCAGATAAAGTTCCGTGATCTGTGATAGCCAATGCTGGCATACCAAGTTCAACTGCTCGGTCTATATATTCTTCTGGAGTAGCAACACCATCAAATAATGAATAGTGTGTGTGTACGTGTAAGCCTACGTAATTCATCTACTACCAGTCGATGTTGGTAGCAGAAGAAGTTGATGGACCATCAAAGCCCAAATAGAATGCTTCTTGTTCGGCATATGGGATGTTCTTTAATGCCAACTCAAGAGGATAAGGTTTTACTTCACCCCAAGAAAATGGTTCTTTGTCTGGAGCACCTGGAATAATTGTGTATGATGTTTCAGTTCCCTGACCATTACGCTTTACTTTCCAAAGTACATTTGATATGCTTCCTGTTTCAAGAACATACTCACGAATTGTATTAAATGCTGATTGCTTGCTTACACCCATTGACCAGATAGCAACATAGGGTGTTTCAATACCATCGTCTACTAGAACGTTGCAATAGAAACGAAGGCGTGCTCTCCAGCCAGCCTTTGGATCTTTACGATGCATCTCTTCTGCCCAGTCACGACCTTCTGCTTCCATAGTATCTACAGCCTTGCGCTTATAGTCTTTTGGATTTGTGTGTTCTTTTACAACTAGAGCAAGACCACGTTCTAGATTATAGTTTGCAGAGTCTTCATCTAGTTCCTCAATAAAACGAATTTTTACTGCTTGACCATCAGCAAGTTTTAGCCACTTTACCTTTGGTGAGTTTTCATCATACTTTGGTTTTTCGAGCAGGGCATTAATGTTTTTGAGTCCCTTTACTACGCTCATATTCTTCTCCTTTTGTTTGTTATATTTATTTTAGCATAGCCACTATGGAATTGTCAAACTGAAACTCAAGTTTCTTTACTGACTCATCATCCATATCGCCTATGTCTTTATATTTTTTATCTAGATTAACAACAGTTACTCTTGACCCAAGTTTTTCTACTAACTTTTCTGTCATAATAACTCCTGCTTCATCATTGTCTGCTATTAGTACAACGTTGTTGAAGTACTTTTCTAATAGTCTGATTTGTGAAACAGACACATTAGCACCCAGAGTTGCAACTGCTGGGAAACCTATTTGATCTAGTCGTATTACATCAAAGGATGATTCTACAACGTATACGGTGCTTGATGTTTTAATTCTATTAAGATTAAACAAGATCTTACTTTTTGGAAGTCCTGGGGTATTTTTAAACTCTTTACCCTCAATTGTTCTAGCAACAAAGCCCAAACATAATCCATCATGGTTGTGCATTGGAACAGTAACAGAGTCTTGCTTTTCTGAATAACCTAAAGAAAACTTAACCATAGATTCTTTTGTAATCTTACGACCTTCAAAGTATTTAACTGCTCTTGGAGATTCCATAGCCTGATTGTTTAATCTTTTAATAAGTAACTCATCATATTGAACAAAATCTGGTGGACTATAAAGCGTTTTGTTAATAACATTTGTTAAATCAGTTTCTTGACTCTTGCCTTTAATATATCTGACAGCCTCAAAGTATGTTCTGTTTGATACTGTCATAACAAATTCTTCTAAACTTTTTGTAACTTGGCAGCCAAAACAAAAAAACCTTCCATGCTCTTTTGATATTTCTCCTGCTGGAGTTCTACTGTTATTATGATAAGGACAATAAATAATTAGTTCGTTTCCAAACTCTGCTTCTACGTCTGTGCCAATACCATTTAAGACTCGTCTAATTTGTTCTTCTGTATAAATATCATTCATTGATTTAAATCTTCCATGTCTTTGTAACGATAGTAACCTTTGTCAAAATCTACCTGAACTAAAAAATCTCCCATAAAACCATTACGATTTTTGCGAAATACGCATTCAATAATATCGCTATTTGTAGCACGACCTAAAGCCATAACCCAGTCAGCATCATAAGCAATCTGTCTAGACCATGCTGTCTGACCCAGTGTAGGGGCGCTGCTGAGGTCTTTAACATCATCAGGTGTCGCAGATGAGATAGCAATAATAGGAACTTCTTCGCTAATAGCCATCAGTTTAAGTTCTCTTGAAAGGTTCTTCATTCGTACCGTTTCATTATCTGCTTTTTGATTTGGACTCATTAGTTGTAGATAGTCTACAATAACAAAGTCTGGCTTGTACTGATCAATCTTTCCACGAATAACTGAAGGAGTTATTTCTCCACCTTGATCATTTGAAATAATATGAAACTCTGGTCTACCCTCAACTTTATTCTTGTGCCAATTCTTAAGCATGTCTAACTCAACTTCACCATTGCTTAACTTTCTGTGTGACCAAACCCCTTCACCCATAATTGCAAATACACGATTACGAACTTCAGTCTCAGACATTTCAAGTGAAATAACTAAAGGTGATTTACCCTGCTTCCATGCTTGCACTGCAAAGTATAAAGCCATCCAAGATTTACCAATTCCAGGATAAGCAAGGAATACTCCAAGTTGACCTGGCATAATTCCAGAAGGTAGATAGTTATCGAACCCTGGAAGATTAGTTTTAATACCAAGTTGACCAGTCTCTTTCATCTTCTGTACATGTTCATAATATGCTACAGCAGAATCTAAATCAGTTGCATCAATATCACGAATTGTAGAAGTGTTCTTTTTTAATTCTGATGTTTTTGTAATAAGTTCTTCTAGCGCTTTTGAACCTTCTCCACCTTGTACTTCACCTGCTGCAGATCTAAGAATATCCTTAAGGCTATCATTTAGATATTCTGTTTGCAATTCTTCAAGGTGATGCTTTGTTGCCCCTATTCCTTCAACTGGTTGAAAATCTCTAAACTTTTCAACAACAAGAGATACTGGTGGAACGCTTCCGTTATTTTCAAAGTATAGTCGAATAAAATTCCAAATATCATTATGTGTTCTAAGAAGGTTCTCAACATTGGCTTGCAATAAAACGTGCATTTGTTTATCTTTAAGTAGTGCTGATATAACTCTTGCTTCTGTATTATTCACTTAGCCACTTCCTTGCCAATTTTCTACCTTCTATTCTTTGTTTAATATCTTCTTCTGCTTCTAGTTTACCATTAAGAATTTTTTCTGCATTGTATGCAAAATAATTCCAACTATGAACTTGTCCTACCTTAAAGTAATAATCTAATAAGTCATAACACTTGCTAATTCCGTAAGACTCTACAAGAGCATCAGAAGCCCACTGCTCTACATTTAAATTAAGAGATGGCTTTACTTCGTACTTTGCAGTATGTAACTTGCTATATCTACTAAGCAAAGCCATGCGGTCTTTGCGTTCAGCCATTATGCTTCTGAGGCTTCTTCTTGTGCTTCTTTAATCTTGTCTGTTAGTTTGTCTTCTACAAACTTATACACACGCTCAAAAGCCTGCTCTGTGCTTTCTCCATCACGCTTAGAATCTACAACTCCAAGATCAAGTCTTAAAGATTGAAAGTTGCCCAGATTAAGCGTATATCCCAGAGTTACATTTACCTTTGTTGATTCGTTTTCCATTACCCACCCATTTCTATTTTAAATACTTTCAGACCATACTGGAATGTATCGTCCGTCTTCTGTTCTTGTATATGTAAGTATACCGTCTCCCATTCTCCGTGTCAACTCTTGGCTTGTAGGAGTCATATTATTTGTTATTAATTTATCTTTTCTTGGTTGTCCAATATGTATTGATGCAAGTATAGCACGAATCTCTTTTACATGATTTTCTGAGTAATAAGATCTTATTTGCCATCCAGTTTTACCATCAAGGCTTGAACCAATAGGTCTTGGGATGACTCCTCGTTTAATTAAACTTGGCATATACTTTCTGTGACGATTAACTAACTTAGCAGTCTCCGCAACAGTATATGCTCTTTGTCTATTTTTTCTAAAGTCAGACCTTAAGCATGTTTCAATTCTATCTTTGTTTATATTATAAACAGTCACCATCCCAGTAGATCGTGATGAATGATACAGTCTAACTAAGTCTTTATTTAAAAACCAAATCTTTTGGTTTCCCTTTATTACAGACTCGTTATTGTATTGTTGGCTCTGGATTTTTCCTTTTGCAGTATCCATCTACCTTGCTCACTTTCTGATGGTGGATGAAAAAACTTTCTTAACCCACACAACATACAGAATATTTCCATATGTTCTGTTGTAGTGTATTGTCTATCAACAAACATACGACCTTTGCATTTTTTGCAAAAAACCACTTCTCACCCCTAAGATTAGTTTGGTATACCAAGAATAATTAGGTTAACTGCTAAAGATAAATCTCCAGAAGCACCAAAACGTACAATTCCTTCTATTCTTGATGTTGTAACTGTTTTTAAAATAATGCTTACATTTTGTCCAGCGGGTGTATTACCAATATTAACTGGAGTAGCAGTTGCTATAGGTTGATACTTAAAGTCGCTAGGAAAGTCATAAGAGAATGTCTTTTCGTTTCCTGCGCTCACAGTTGAGTTATTTGCAACTTCAACATATCCACCAATCATACGAGCCTCAGAGGTTTTAACGCTCTGTTTACCCGCACTCACAGTGTCTACCGTAGTGTAATTATAAGTTGCTGAAGAAACCTGGGTAGATAAATCATTAATAGTATCAGCCAACTGATAAATATATGTTACATCTAGAGGTTGTCCTCGTTCTGGTAGCGGTACTCTTGCCATTATATCTCCATTATATCACTAGATCGTATGTATTGCTGGGCTATAAACTAAAAGGTTTGTAGATGTTCTTGATATTGGTTCACCCTTTAAGTATACTTCAATAGTAATTCTATTTGGTGCCTCCTCTTGATCTACCCCGTTAATAAAAAATGTTGTTGGGTGCACAAGAGTAACAGAATTGCCAGAGATTCTTTGAACATAATTAAAGTCTCCATCCCCTGCTGCCTTGCTCCATTTTACCCAAACATCATAATCTTTTGCTTGTCTTATTGTTTGTGTTCCAATTTTAACTGTTACTGTGTCCCAAGCAGCGGTAGTTAATGTAGAAGAAGCAATTGTAATATTTCCTGAAGTATAAATATACTCTGGATCAAGAGTTACAATAGGTGACCAATGAGATACTCTGTTTTTATCTTCAGAGATAACTCGATATCTAACATTATACTTTTCAGTAATACTGTTTATTGTTGGAAGACTATCTTGCTGAACTCTAACCTTTTTAATATTTTCATTAGCCATTATGTTACACCTATTGAAAATCTAAATTCAATATAATTACTTGTATTAGGAGACTTAATAATTGTTTCAGCATTATTGGTTTTAATTAAAGAGTATCCAGTAAGCCCATAAAGAGGGTTAACAGTTGCTACATTTTCTAGTCTAATGGCATCAAGTCCTACGTAGTAGTTATCTGATGGTACCCCACTATCAATAACAGAAACATATATTTTTACAACAGTTACAGCATTCCACGTAAAGTTTGCACTTGTATACAGGTCTTGTAGTTGTTTAGTTACAACAAAATATCTATTTGTTTCAAAATCTTGAACTAGTTCTGGATTGCCAGATGTTCCATGATTTATCTCTGCTTCAAACCTTGCAAACTCTCCAGACCCGTCATCAGTTGAAGCAAAGTCAACAAGGATTCTTACTGTTTCTGGAATTGCAGACGAATCACCATCTTTGTTTACTAAAGAAAACGCTAACTTAAGTTCATCAGTTGGAGAGTTTCTTGTAAAATCAACATTGGCTCCAGTTAAGTGTATGTGGTTTGATCCAGCCTCAATAACAAAACGATCTTGTGTTGGACCGCTATCTTCACTGATTGTAAGATCAGCATCATCACCTTGAATAAAAATTATGTTATTTAAAAATCTACATCTTTCATATCTAGATGCGCGACTTGATTTATAAAAAATAGAGTTATCTGCATTTGTTTGAAAGACAGGATCTGCAACAGCAATAATGTTGTCGTCTTCTGGATCATCTAATGGCGAAGAATATAGATTGATTGCAGTCGCTGCAGCCTCTGTATGGTATTGCCAGTTTTCAGCAGTAGTAAAAGCAAATACTGTTTTGCTATCATATGCACCAGCAGAAGGGTTTGATCCTGCAGAGTATAGTCCAATCTCTGTAATTTCATATCGTTCTTCAGTAGGCAACTCTGCTGTTAGTACAATTTTATTTATTCCGTTTTCATTAACAAACCCTCTAGATGATATGGGAACTCTAAACATCTCAAAGTCTAAAGCCTCTTTTGCAGAAAAATCTGCTTGAACATCTTCTGTATCTAACGGTGTTGGTCCACATCCAATGGCAATATAAGAGGCATAGGCTGGAGCCTGACCAATCATATATTTACCTATAATGCTTTTGCCAGTGTTAGTTATCATGATACTATTTCTCCAAATTCCGCTTCATATATTGTACCACTTACGGTAATTTCTACCTCTACCTGCTCGTCTAACTCTACATTTATAATTTCAATTACTATATTCCCATTATTAGGATCAATATAAATACTCCCACCATCTGGACCCGTTCCTAATTGTGGTATTTTATTTTCTAATTTTATTGAAAAGTTAGCAAAATACTTATCGGAGGTAGACTGAAGACTAACAATATTGTTTGGATTATACTGTTGCTGGATTGAAGATATATTTTTAATGGGTTGATAAGAAATCTGTTGACCATTAATAATATCATTACGAGCAATGTTAATTAATTCATGCCCTCCAATATTTTCAAAAATAAGGTCTGTCATTACCTCAATTGGAACTTCATTATTATCAAATAATATTGTATCTATTGGCGCAGTCTTTACTGGTGGTGCTGGAGGTAGCCCCGCAGCAACAGAAACGGCTGTTATATCTGCTGGTGTTATAGGAGTTGCATTTGTATATCCGCCACGACTTGTTATTGTATTTGTTGTTATTGTATTTGTTGTTATTGTATTTGTTGTCGCTGTATTTGTTGTCGCTGTATCTGTTGTCGCTGTATCTGTTGTCGCTGTATCTGTTGTCGCTGTATCTGTTGTCGCTGGTGTTGATGTAGTTGAGGTATCTAGTGGTGGTTCAACTGTTTTAGGAACATCTACTACAGGAGTATTTGTTTTTGCTGGTGTAGAAAATTTAGGAGGAATTACAACTTTTGTTCCAGACCAAATCATCTTTCCACCTTGATATTTGGCTTGTTCTGTAAATTTAGGATTTGCTGCAAGAATTGCTTTTACTGTTGTATTATTTTCTTTAGCAATAGAAGTTAACGTATCACCTTTTTCAACAGTAACTTTTATTGGTGTTGCAGATTTATTTGTCATTCCAGTAGACTGTGAAGCAGAACTTGCTGAAGGTATTCCTTCAAATCTTGATGTCTCAAACATTTATTTATACCTCACTCAAATATGCAGTCATATCTGGTCCCTCTACTCCTCTAGAGTATTCAATATTATAAACAACAAACCTAGTTGAATCTGGTGTTACTAAGTCTAGATTTGTAGAGTCTTTATAATTAATAGTAACAATATCTCCAAGTTGTAATGTTGGTATTGAGAATATATTAATGCCAATAGATTTTTTAGGATGCATGATTTTATTAATAATCCAACCCATTAGTTCTTCAGCATCATCTGGAGTTTGAATATAAATACTATCAATACTAAAATCATTTTTACCATAAATAATTCTACTCTGTCTAATTTCATCATACTTTATTTTTTCTACAAGAGGAGAATAAACTAAGGTATCACCTTTAAACTCTGGGTCTGCAAGATTTCCACGTTTTTTAAAATATTCATCAACACTTAATTCATGCGTTGTATCTTGTGTAAATGTAATTCCTTGAATTCTTAAAAAGTTTCCAGTAGTTTCATCTAGACTTAACGCTTTATCTGTTGCATTAAATATTAAAAATTCTGCCCCGTATGAGTCTGCTCTAAATCCAGAAGTTGTATAGCCCTTAATTCTATTAAAGGTTGGAGATAGTTGTGCGTATAATGCTGGGTATGCACGATCATATTTAATATTAAAGTAAGCACATTCACGCATAATGGAACCAAATTCTTCAAAATACATATTATATTTTGGTGGTTCTTGTGCACTAACTCCAGATAAATAAGTTGATTGAACTACTCCGCTCATGGCATACTTTCTAAAAGATTCATTTGCATTGATCTTTCCTTCAGACAAAGAAGATGCTAGTGTTTCTCCAACAGTAAATACACTGTTCTGAGAATAGTTTTCTGAAAGAGCATAAATGTTTTCAAACATGCATCGTGATGAACCACGAGTAAACAAAGCCATATTGTTATAAATTGGCAGTGGATCTTTATCATCAACAATTTTAATTAATTTATTATTTATGTATAAAAAGAACCTTCTGGTTTTTCCAATGTCTTGATACTCTACAGAGAGATCATAAACTGTTGGATTTTCTTCTCCCGCCATTCGATACTGACCTGTAAATCTTCCATCATCGACAAGTATTTTTGAAAGACCTCCGTAAAGTTTAACTGGAATAGCATCATTATTTGAAGAGTCTTTTTTAATCTTATAAAAAACAACATTATTGATAGACTTTTCAGCCTCACCTTTTGTATTTAATTTTAAATATGAAGTAACGTTATCTTCTGTTAACGCAATAATTTCAAAGTAATATCCGTTGTTAGTTTCTGGATTAAGAAGAATAGCCAAACCTCCAGAGCCACCACCAATATTTACATTCTGATCTGGTTGAACTCCAGAAGCCTGGTAGTAAGTTGTACTTCCAATAGGTGTTTGGGTTCTGTTGATATTATTTTCAATTTTTCCAACAACTCTAATTCTTGTTCCAAAATGCTTATAAGCATTATTTAATGGTTTATAAACATAAGAAATAAAGTTAAGTGGTGTTTCAGTTGTTTTAAAAGATGGACCATTCATTACCAAGGCAGATGACTGAATAGTTCCAGTTTCTGTACTTTTTAAATTATTAACTGATGTTTCTGTTAAGTAATTATTTGCCATAAAGTTTTTAATAACACCATTGCGTGTTGTTTGTCTTGCAAGAACATTGTCTACTCCAGCAGCACCTACAGTTGTAGAAGGATAGGTAACGTCTTGATCTAATTGTGTTGTAAACATGTACCCTGCTTGCATATTGCAGCCACGAACATATTCATTGTTTGACCAATAGTCATTTATTCCAGCAGTGTGGCTAGTTATGGCTGTTCCAAACTGACCACGACCATGCTCTACGACTGCTCCATTTTGCAATCTATTAATTCCATCAACAGTTTCATAATAAGGAACCGTATAGATTCTTATTAATCCTGTAGGATAGATTTTTCCATTAAAAGAAATTGAAGCAAAGTATTTTTGATACTCTTGGTTATTGCTAATAAAAACATTTCCAACTCCAGTTATGTTAAACTCTGCTGCATCATATCTAATAATTTCACCATTAGAGTATAGGTATCCATTGTATCTGGTTAGCCAATAGATGTTTTCTCCTAGGTCCATTAGGTTATTTGTTATGGCATGATTAACTACTGTTGGTGCTACAGAGGGTATATTAGAGTTTAATGGCATTGCTCCTAATACATAACTACCCTGCTTTGAAGCGACTTCATTTATTGTTTTTGTATTATCTGTTCCCGAAACTTCCCAAAGTAGCGCAGGCTTGTAGATCCAAGTTTTATTTTGATCAACCATACTGGACTGTCTAATTGTTCCATAAGATCTTTGGATGTATCTACTTGTATAGTTAATCTTTCCATCATTATAGATTTTTTTGTCTTTTGATGCTATGGATATAATGTTAGGTAAATTTCCAGATGTTGCATTTTCTGTCACACCAGTGTCTGTTTGATTATTAGATCCAGAAAAAACAAAGTCTGTTGATCTTTGCTCTAGTGTAGGCATGAGATAGTCTTTACTCATTACGATAAAGTTATTATATTCATCAAAGAACATTGCCGTCTGTGTTGCAAGAGCAAGTTGATTTAAAACCTGTGCAACATTTTGATCTGGTGCTACAAAAAAATATGGAATTATTGGATCTGATTCTCCTTCAGTTCTTTTGAAAGAATAATTTGTAAAGCCAATATAGTCAAGTAAAGTTGTAATTGCATAACTTAAAGATGTCTCTGTTGTTAAAAGTCTTGGGGCGGGCATTGATTCTAAAAAAAAGAAAAAGTCTCTAAGGTTAATAGACAGTGTTCCTGCCGTTACATCTGCTTGTGGAAACCCTTCAGAGTATAAGGTTTTTATTGGAACGTAATAGTCAAACCCATCAACATCAAGAATTACTTCATAAAAATTAAACTTTATATTTTTTCTTACATAGTCTGAAATAATGCTAAGATTATTTTGATCATTAAACGCTTGATCATCATCAAATAATGATATAGTTCCATTTGAGGCAAGCAGTTGACCAACTGGTAAAGATGTAATGCCTATGTCTGAAAGTGTTTTTGTAATTTTAAAATCTATAACTTTGTCAGAAATATCAACAACTAATCTTGGAGACATTTCAATTAAATCAAATGTTGAGTCAAACTTATTCATTGTATCTACAACAACACGAATGCCACGTAGGTATTGAAACTCTCTGTATGTTGGGCTGCCAGATATATCATTGTTGAATAGGTCTGGGGATGTCAAGTCTGTTACAAAATTGGTATTATTAACAACCTCTTCAGATCCCAGTTGCCATTTATACTGTGGAGTAAATGTTACATACCCACCATTTATCCAAATATAAAATGTTCCACGATCACCTTCATTTTCAATTACAAGATATGCATAGCCATTTATAGATATTTCAGGAAGCAAGGTATCTGATGAAAGTCTTTCTGCAAAAATAAATGAAGACTTATATTCTTCTGGTATTACAAGTCCATACTCAAGTTCTAAATATCCATCTGTATTTATAATTGGTTCTCCAGAGATTCTTGTGTCAGTTTCTCTAAATGAGTATGCATCAACCCAACTATTTTCTTGTAAGTATTGAACCTTCCACCTACTTGGTGTTGTTTTATTTAAAGGTCCAAATAAAGGATCTGCTACTGATGCTGTTGCCGTTGCAAATGGTCCAAGATCAACATCTCCAACATTTGTCTGCACTTTAATTACAATTCTATTTGCTGGAACATTTTCTTTATATACCACAAATGGAACAGCGTCATCTATATAATACAAACCATTTGAAATATTTTTAGCAATGCCTCGCTCAACATTATTTTCTGTTCTATAAGAAGTCCAGTATTTAAATTCATCATATCTCGATGGCATGTAGTATCTTGGTCTTTGAGCCATTGAAGCACCAGAATTTGCTAAGAATCGATTATTAAAATATAAAGGTTTATTAATCCCAGAGCGTGGTCTAAATGGTTTCAAACAATCTTCTAAAGAATAAATCATTTTCATTTTGTCTTTTATAGATTTAAATAGTTGTGGGATATCACTATCTGTAAATCCACCATCAATTACAACGTCAGCATCTGTTGCTCCTGTAAAATAATTACCAGAATCTAGTTGATCAAAATCATTAGGAAGTGTAAAATATTGAGAAGTATTGTCTGCTGGTCTGTATCTATAGTTGCCTAACTTATAAAAGTTATCTGGCATATTCATATTCCATTCAGCAAGAATAAGAGATTGCAGCCTTACTGTTGCAGATGTTTGAAGGTGCGTCTTTAATGCTTCATTTACAAACATTTAGACCTCTTCCAGAATTACCGAAATATTCCAAAGGTCGAAGTTATTTCCACCACGCTTTATAACTGTGTAATTAAAATCATCAAAATAAACTTCAATGATTTGATTATATTGCTGTAGATGCGTATAGGCATTTGCATCACTTCCAAAATTATTGTATTTGTCATATGCTAGATACATCCAAAAAGGTCCCTTGTGGTTTTCATACCAATCAAGTAGTTCAACTCCTCCAGCACCACCGTCTGCTGTGTGCTCTAGATTTTGAGAACCTGTATAGGCTGATTTGCCAGTAGTATTGCTAAAGTCTGGGGGAAGATAAAAACCTCTAGATGGAAGATTATTCCAAGACAACGACATATTTAATTTATCAGCAATATGGTAGGATCTCATTCTTCCATTGATAGTTCTTTGACGTTGCTCAATTCTGTTTGGTTTAAATTGCAGTTCCCCTCGATTATGGTCAGAGAGTATTAAGAACTGATCTAGAAGGGCTTCATCAGCCCCCTCTGGGGGTTCTGAGCCTATTTCAAAGCCTGTTGGTACATAAACCCCACCTTGCAGAGTTCCTGCGTTTTCAGACCAAAGTATAGCCTGTGGTCTTTGATACCTACGACGACCTGTTAAATATGCTGCGGTAGCCATTACTTTTGTCCTCTAATTCTTTGTGAATCAATATACTTAATCTGACCGATTACTGCTCTAGCAATATCATTAGAACTTGCACTTGATTGTGGAACTGTAATTCCAATATTATAATTATACATGGTGCTGGAGTTATCTGATACCGTTGTTGCTACAGATGTAATTGTTGGTGCTACAACAGATGAGTTATTAGATGAATAGACTGCTGGAGTCATATCTTTAATCATTGAAGGGAACTTAGAGTTATTCATATTTTCAAGCATTGGACCAAACCTCTTAGTCGCAGCCTTATTCATTACAAACTCTCCAGGTGTTAGCATTGAGGGAACGCTATCAGAACCTACACGACCACCAACAGCCATATAGTTAGGAACCATTCCACCATAGTTCATTGGCATAATTTTTCCACCATACATTTTGCCAGTAGGTTTAGGAGGGGTTCCAGAACTTGTGTAGGAAGTGTTTACTATATTTGTAGTTGTTATAATTCTATTTACATTTTCAGTAAGCGTAATTGTTTTATTTTTTAATGCTTGCCATGAAGCAAGAATTGCCGCTGTATTTTTAGCAGACTTGCTTGTTTCTGCTTCAATTGACTTATACTTAGACTCTACTGCAGTTAACTCTGTATTTATAACTATCCATTGATCCTTTGTTTGACCCTGATAAGTAAGGCTACTGATGAGTGCAGTTGTTTGTTTTTCATATTGATCTCTAGCAAGGGTTGCTTTTTCAAGAAGTTGTTGTGAAGGAACTAAAGAATCACGTTGAACCTTATCAATCTCAAATTGATAATCTCTAATTTTTTTATTAATTGGCTCACGAAGAAGTTCTTTAGCATAAACTTGATCTTGTATAGCAAGAATTTGTGCTTCAACAACTTGACGCTGTTGTTCTAGTGCAAATGTTTGTTGACCTATCTGGAACTGACGTTCTTCAATTTGAACTCTTGTCATTCCACTAACTGTTGCCGCACCAATTTCTGATTGACGAGCAGCGGCAAGTGTTCCAGAAGATCTGCGTGATGCAGCCTCAGCAGAAGTTGCTCTCATTTCTTGTGCAGCAGCGGCAGCGGCTGATATATCTCCTTGGCTTAGTGCATCAGCAAGGGTAAGTCTTTGTTTTTCTTGTGCTGCAATTTCAGAATTAAGTTGAGAAATCTTAGTAAGTGCTTCTTCTTGTGCATCAAACTTAGCATTAATTCCTTCTTCTGCTTTATCAATAAGACCAAGGGTATTAGAAAGAATTGAAGACTCATCATTTAGATTGGCAAGAGGTCTATCAAAATTAATCTCAGCACTTCTTGTTAAAATATCAACCTGTGAATTAAGATTATCAATTATACGACTTCCGTAAATAGTATTGTATTCTAAATCATGTTGTAATTCACCAATTTTACTTTGATAATCAGATATTACTTTTTCTGCTGCATCTATTGCAGCGGTCTGTGCATCAATCTGTGTATTCAAATCCTTAAATACTGAAGATGCTTCTCTTTCTTGTTGAACAAGTGCGCCTTGTGCATCAAAATAATCTGTTGCTTGGGAAAATGATTCTTTAAAGATTGAGAACTGACCTTCCCTAGTTTGCATATTTAAATTTTGTTGCAAATCTTTTACTGCTTGAGCAGCAGTTTTAGCATTTCTTGCCATCTTTAAAAGTTCTTCAGAACTAATATCTTTTCCATTTATGGCTACAGCAAGTTCAGCATCTGCAACCATCTCAATTGCTTGTGCAGCAGAAACTCCAGCAGCCGTTAACTTTTTAAATGCCTTTCCTTGAGCCTTGGTAGTATCTATAGTTTTTGCTTGTGTTATTTGATACTCTCCAATTACCGCTTCATCAAATGCTTCTTTAAGGGCTTTACCTTGTGAAGTTAATGTAGCCTTACCATTTTTAATTGTCATGTATGTTTTGCGTGTTTTATCATCCATCTGACTAATAAAATCTAAGAACTGAGTATTCATTGCTCCTGGGGCTTGGTTCATAAGGTTTTGCATTACCCCGCCAAACTGAGTTAAACCTTTACCTTTAGTTACCTTTAATAATTCATTTATACCGCCAGTAGCATTAATGGATGCTTTACGAACCATCTTAAGTCTATTTAAAATATCGTCAAGTGTGGTGTCTCTTGCTTTTGGGTTTTTTACTGTAGTATCTGTTGTGGATGCTGTAGATGCTGCATTAAATCCTTTTGCAATATATTCTGGAACTGATAACCCTGCAGTTTTTGCTGCTGCTATGAGTGCGGGATCTTCTTTTCCAACTAAATAATTAACAAGAAGTGTCTTACTTATTAAATCTTTTCCTTCTGAAAGTAAGGTAAAATTAAGCAATGCATCTTTAAATAATTCTGGATTTGCTCCAGCAAGTTGTTGAACTACTGTTTTATTTATTGTTTTTGGCAATGTTGCAATTTTTGACAGTGCTGAATTTGCTAGTACAAGTTGTTCTGCTCCGTTTGTTTTTAAATCTAAAGTAACTCCATACGTTGGTTGAAACTTTGCAAGAATATTTAATGCTTCTATGTCTGTTTTTAAATCAACTTTATTGGTATTGATATATTTTAACATAATATCAATTGTATTTGCATCTGCCCCAGTTTGAAATAATAATTGAAAAACTGTAGCAGCATCGGCAAATCCTGATTTATCAACTATAAACTTTATTTTTTGTTCAATTTCTGGATTTTTCTTAGATAAGTCTAACATCTGAATTACAGTATTAGGATCTAAATCTCCAGAAGCAAAACCAATTTGTATAACCTTTTTAAGATCTGAATTTGCAAAATTGTTTAATTCTTGTTCAGCAATGTCTTTAAATACTTTAACTGCATCTGAAGCATTTTCATATAAACTATCAACTGATGAGTTGATCGCTTTATTAAAGTTTTCTGGAGATATTTTACTTGAAAGAGAAATAACATCATTTAGTGTTGTTTTGTTTGCAACATTTAATTGATCCAAACTTATTTTTCTTTGTTTTTCAATATCTAAAATTTCTTGTTCAGTTTTTGCATTTTTAATTTTAGAATCATATTGTTGATTTAATCCATCTACAAGTTGTTGATTTTGAGTAATTGTTTCAAGACCTAATTGTAGCGTTGCTGAATCAAGTTTAGCGTTGTGTGCTTTTGCTTTATTTTGATCATAGACTGCTTTAAGAATTGCAGCAGTACCAGCAACGGCTAATCCTATTGCTACTGGTGCACCTACACCAGTTGCCGCAGCACCACCTGCGGCTGCAATTAGTGCGGCTCCTCCACCAACTTGAGCAGTTCCTGAACTAGGAACTAAAGATTTTCTATTATTTTGTGCTTGATCAAATGCTGTTTTTAAATTTTTAACAGATTCTTCTTTAATTTTTAAAGAAATTCCAAGTGGATCTTTCAGAATATTTTCTCCATTTGGACCTAAAAGAGTTACAAGTTTACCACTTATCATTGCTGGTATTTCATAACTTCCTAGTTTTTCTCCAAGTGCTGATGAAATGCTCTGTGCTTGTGCTGTTGTTACTACTCCTTGAGATACAGCCATTGCTAATTGATTAGCCATATTTTGTGCAATTTCTTTTGGTGTTTTTCCTACTTTTGCTTGAGTTCCAATATCTGCAAGAAGACCTTTGCCAAAATCACTTTCAAGAACATTTTGTCCATATTGTCTTTGGGCATCAACTGTACCAGAAAGCAAGTTAGATCTTTTTCTTTGTGCTGCTTCACTTGCACTAACTGTTCCACTAATTACAGATAAATCAACTAATTTTTTAGAAGTCATTGACATTGCTTTAGCAAGATTAATTCCTTCTTGTCTTGCTGTTTCTATATCTTTGTTAAATTTCATAACTAGCCCACCTAATACTGCTATTCCAGCAACAGCAGCAACCCAAGGGTTAGCCAATAGTGGAAGAAGCATTGCTATTCCTTGTAGTCCAAATACAAACGGCATAATCTGTTGTGCCATTTCTCCAACTTTTCCTCCAGCAAAAGAAGCAGCAATTGTTAAACCACTAACAGCGCCTATTCCTTTACTAGCCTTACTGCTAAACTCAGTTAATTGTTGTTTTGTAGTTATTTGAGCCTTGGTAGAATCATTCATGGCACTTGTTAATTTACCCTCTGCAGCAATCCTACGTTTTGCTTCTTTTAAACTTATCTTTTCTGTAGCGGCAATTAACTGTGCTCTTGATAGTTGTGCTGATTGTGATACCGTTCCAACTGTAGTGCTTCCAGTCTTTTGACCTGTTGGAATTCCATCTTCTGCTCCTGCAATTCTAAATTTTCCAAACCCTGGAACAAATGCTGAACGTCCAGATCTTAATGCTTTAGTTGTTTTTTTGTTAAGGATTGCTTCTCCTATGCCAACACCGACTTGGCGTCGATCACTAGGTGCACCTCCAGCAACACCAACTGATGCAGACTTTGCCCTTCCTGTTTGACCAGTAACAACTTCAGACTTTGTTTTTTTAAGTGGAGTTACATCAGCCAAAGTTTTCATTGGTTGAGAATAAAAATTACTTTTTGATCTATATTCTAATCCAGCAAGTACAGCCTTTGCTTGATAGGAATTAGGGTTAATCAATGCATCATATCTAGCAACAGAACGTA